>ENA-ORMX01000387-ORMX01000387.1-human-gut-metagenome-genome-assembly--contig:-NODE-387-length-34045-cov-30.680288_pt1 | contig 34045 bp, 22 predicted proteins | sample MGYA00242108_ERZ509007 | MGnify/ENA primary metagenome ERZ509007 (study PRJEB26280, sample SAMEA2338745) | human gut metagenome | biome: human gut; feature: human-associated habitat; material: faeces...
GTTTTATTTACTGCCAGGGCCGCTTAGGGCCTGGAAAATTTAACGAACTATTGATATTAAAAAACGGTATTTATATGAGCGTTAGTGTAAAGATTAGAACTAAAGATGTTCCAGAACCAGATGCTATTTTGCGTCGTGTGGCAGATAAGGGAACTGAAATTGTAGCCACCTCGAATGAATACCCATCTCTAAAATTCGGCTTCCTCAATAAGGCACTTCGTGGTATAGAGGTGAATGAGGAAGAAGATGGACTGGAGGTGCGAGTTTGCTCATTCTCGACCAAGGCAGATTATCAGCTGTTTGTCAAAGCCATAGATGCTATAATGCAGCTGACTGGTGCCAAAGCATACCTTGAAGATGAAGTGGAGGTAATTGCTCCCTTGTCTGCATTTAATGACGAATGGATTGAACGTGAGCAAGAGGCCGGGCTTGATGCAGCCCGAGCGTTAGTAAAACATACAGGGCAGCATATTGTTATGTATGGTCTTTTCTGCAAATTCTGCTTGGGAGCGCATTTGTTTGAATCTTTTGATATCCCATTGTCCGATGATGTGGATAAGGAGGACGTAGTTAGCCTTTTTGACAGCCTTTGTTCAATGCAATGGGATAGTGTAAATTGGAAAGACACAAGCACTCGCATGGTTATGCCTTCGTCTGATGGAGATGTTGAAAATGGGCTCACTATCTCTGCAATTTGTATCAGAAATGGCCAGGTGGACGAGTTTAATTACATATCAGAGGCCGATTTGTTGGGAATTATAGATATGGATGATGATGCTATCCCCCCGGTATTTATTCCTTTTAGGGAAATCTGGAAGATTTTGCCGAATGACGCGTTTGAACGTTTGGACGAAATGCAATTTAGACGTACGGAAGTGTTAACGGTGGATATGGTGCATGATATGATGGACGCTGCCCGCCATTTACAACCCGACGACTTGCATTATAAACCTACTTATCCTGGAGAGGGTTTTGATGAGAAGCAGCGCACGTTTATTTTGATGTGGAATCCCGACATATCAAGCGTATCGCTTGAGGATCATCGCTTTGGCGTAGAGTACAACTTGACAGAATATTTTAATTGGAGTGTTTGGGATTATGATAAGGCCAGATGTGGTGACAGGTTCTTCCTCGTTAGGGTAGGCAAAGGAAATACAGGGATTGTGATGAGTGGCGTTTTTGACTCTCAACCGTACGAGGGTGAAGATTGGAGCGGCAAAGGCAGAAGTGTGTACTATATGGATATGCTTCCAAATGTTATTCTTGACCCGGAAGAGGTTCCCATGTTAACAACAGAGGCTTTGCAAGAATCAATGCCTTCTTTTGATTGGACTGGTGGCCATTCTGGTCGTCTGCTTGGTAATGAGGACGCCATAAAATTGGAAACATTGTGGCAGCGTTTCCTTGCAGAACATTCAAAGGACGCTGATGGCATAACAATGAGCATGATCCATACCATTCGTTAGGTATGTTGAATGTAAGGGCGTAGATAATTGCTCTTACAGAAAGCTCCTCAAAGATTTTGACACTGCAATTTTTCATTAGACGTGCATATAAAGTAAGAGAAAATGAACGATGACACAATATTCGTGCCCGTGAGAATGCCGAGCGGCATGACAATGCGAGTGAGGGTGACAACAGAGGTGGCTCAAATAATGGAGCGAATGTTGAAGGAGAATCCGCAGATGGAGGAGTCGGACGCCCTGTCAATGGCTCTGAAGGAGGTGAAGTCTCGTCAGAGCGGGGACGTTCAGCAGTAAGTGAAGGCAAGGAAGTAGCAGCCCCTTCGGCAGAGGTTGCCAAGGTTGGTGTGACCGATGGTGAGAAATCGGCGGGCACGGGATATGTTGTGCCTTCGGTGGAGGGTAAGACAGATAATTAATCCGCGTCAACAAAAGGTTGACGGAAAGCCTGCACAACCCCCTACGCGTGAGGAGTCTATACTTCGTGATGTGGTGATAGAGCACATGAAAGGCAGTGGTCTTGATGTGATTGGCGCGGAAGAAGGCCAGCGTGTGCTTGACATGGCGAATGATGAAGATGTGAGGACCGGACGTGTGACGATTGTGCTGCCTAACAACAAGAATGCGGCTGACGTGCGCGAGGCGGTGTTATTTGCGTATGGGAAAACGATAGCGTGCGAACAGACTCAAACACCAAACGTTACCATCAAACGCTACCTCTAATGGGGGCGACGCGTCTCGCGTCGGGCATTAAGGCAAAGGTTCACAGACAATGTATTTAGTGCTGTCTGTGAACCTTTATTTGGCATATGAGCCTTTGTTTTAATGCCCGCGGGACGAGGCTGCTGAAAAAACCGACGCGGGACGCGTCGCCCCCATTAGTGCTTGCGTTTGATGCTTGAGTACTTTCGCATGTTTACATCTCACCTGACAGCCATAAAAACAACTTTTGCCATTTTGTCTGCACTCTGCACTTTTTATATGCACTGCGCTGATATTCAACAGTTTAAGCAGTGTAGACACCATCTGCACGCGTCTGCACTTTCTATACACGCGTCTGCACTTTTCTACACGCATCTGCACTTTCTATACACACCACAAAAAGAACGTAATGCCTTTTGCATCGACAACACCATTTTACGGTCACGGCAGACAACCATGCCTGTTACGGGAGACCGAATTTTCGGTTGCTCCTACTCAAAAATCGCCCTCCCTATACAACCGCAAACAAATGCTATCACCACATTTACAACACGGCCCTGACAAGCAGTGTATTACGTGCCAATGGCAACTACACGCCGCAAAGTGGAAAATAGTGCAGTGCAGACAGTAGTGTAGACAAAGTGCACACGTGTCTACACTACCAAAAGCATTGGTTTTCATCACATTACATCAAAAAGTGCAGAGTGCAGACAAATTTGCATTAATCCCCTATAGGGCAACTACGCCACATCATGATGCACGAGAGTCGATATTATTTTATCCGTTTTTTTTGCCCCCTCAGTTGCAAGTAATAAAAGAAAGTCGTAAATTTGCGTGAAATTAAAATCCCGACTTAGTATGACATCTGATTTTATTGCTGACAAAATCGTGATGGACGGTCTCACGTTTGACGACGTCCTTTTAGTTCCCGCTTATTCTGACGTGCTCCCACGCACCGTGTCGCTTGCGACAAAATTCTCACGCAACATCGACTTGCAGATACCCTTCGTTACAGCTGCGATGGATACTGTAACAGAGTCGACCATGGCCATTGCCATTGCACGCGAGGGTGGTATCGGTGTTATTCATAAAAACATGAGCATCGAGGATCAAGCACGCCAGGTGGCTATCGTAAAACGTGCCGAAAATGGTATGATTTACGACCCTGTGACCATCAAGCGCTACAAAACAGTGAAGGACGCACTCGACTTGATGAGCGAATATCACATTGGCGGTATTCCCGTCGTTGACGACGAAATGCACCTCGTGGGTATCGTTACAAACCGTGACTTGCGTTTTGAGCGCCAACTCGACAAGCGCATTGACGAGGTAATGACCAAAGAAAACCTCGTTACCACCACACAACAGACCGACTTGCTCTCTGCTGCACAGATTTTGCAAGAAAATAAAATCGAGAAACTCCCCGTTGTGGACAAGGACGGCCACCTTGTAGGACTTATCACCTACAAGGACATTACCAAGGCTAAGGACAAGCCCATGGCTTGCAAGGACGCCAAAGGCCGCTTGCGCGTGGCAGCTGGTGTGGGCGTTACTGCCGACACTATGGAGCGTATGGAAGCCCTTATCCATGCCGGAGCTGACGCCATCGTAATTGACACAGCACATGGTCATTCTAAATTCGTTATCGAAAAGCTGAAGGAGGCTAAGTCAAGCTTTACAGGTGTTGACATCGTTGTGGGCAATGTGGCCACTGGCGATGCTGCCCGCATGTTGGTTGACGCTGGTGCCGACGCCATCAAGGTGGGTATCGGTCCGGGCTCTATCTGCACCACCCGTGTGGTAGCCGGTGTGGGTGTGCCCCAGCTGTCTGCCGTTTACGATGTAGCTTGTGCGCTTAAGGGTACAGGCGTGCCCTTGATTGCCGATGGCGGTTTGCGCTATTCGGGCGATGTAGTGAAGGCATTGGCTGCCGGTGGCTACAGCGTGATGATAGGTTCGCTCGTGGCTGGTACTGAGGAGAGCCCAGGCGAAACCATCATTTTCAATGGCCGTAAGTTCAAGACCTACCGCGGCATGGGTTCGCTCGAGGCTATGGAGAATGGCTCGAAGGACCGCTACTTCCAGGGCAACGTGAAGGAAGTAAAGAAACTTGTGCCGGAGGGTATTGCCGGCCGTGTGCCTTACAAAGGCTCTGTGCAGGAGGTTATCTACCAGATGGTAGGTGGTCTGCGCTCGGGCATGGGCTACTGCGGTGCCGCAACAATCGAAAAGCTGCACGATGCCAAGTTTACACGCATCACAGGTGCCGGTGTGCTCGAAAGCCATCCACACGACATCACTATCACCAGCGAGGCTCCTAACTACAGCCGTCCTGGCGAATAAGCATTTATTCATTGACACATGATAATGGCCAAAGGCATGAGGCCCTGGCCTGCTGAGAGTTTAGAAGTTAAAAAGTTGACAGACGCGTTTACTACAAAGCACGGCAAAAGGCTTTTCAACTTCTAAACTTTTCGGCTTAATATAACGAACGTTTCTGCATGAAAAAAACAGTTCTATTTTCTACCCTCTTCGCCCTGGCCCTGACCGCTGGGGCGCAGTCGGCTGCAGACCCCGTACTGATGGTTATCAACGGCAAGCCTGTAACAAAGAGCGAATTTGAATACTCCTTCCACAAGAATGGCAATGTGCAAGATGCCGTTGAGCAAAAATCGGTGCAGGAGTATGTGCCCATGTTTATCAATTACAAACTGAAAGTGGCTGCTGCCGAGGCTGCACACCTTGACACGCTGTCGAGCTACAAAAAGGAGTTTCTGACATACCGCGACATGCAGCTCACGCCCTTCATGGTGGACAGCTTCTTTACCGACTCTATAGCACGTGTAGTTTATGCCAACACCGAGAAACAACTCGGTGGCAAGGATTTGATACAGACGTCGCACATACTCATACGTCTGGGCCAAAAGGCTACCGAGGCCGAAAAGGCTGCTGCCAAGTCGAAGGCGGACTCTATTTACAACGCCATTGTCAATGGCGCCGACTTTGCTGAAATGGCTAAAAAGTATTCAGCTGACCCAGGCAGTGCTGCCAAGGGCGGCCAGCTGCCTATGGTGGGCCCCGGCCAATTTGTAAAGGAATTTGAAGATGCTGCCTATGCTCTGAAACAAGGCGAAATGTCGAAGCCCGTATTGTCGGCCTTTGGCTACCACATCATCAAAATGGACGAGCGCAAGCCGCTTGACCCCTACGAAAAGCTGAAGGGTGACATCATGGCCATGCTCAAACGGCAGAACATTGATGAAGCATCGGCTGAATACCGCATCAAAAAACTGGTTGCGGCATCGAATGGCAAACTTACACGCGAGGAGGTGCTCGACAGCGTGATGAATGCCAACATCGGCCACAACGATGCGCTGCGCTACCTCATACAGGAGTATCACGATGGATTGCTGCTTTACGAAGTAAGCAAGCGACAAGTGTGGGACGTGGCTGCTGCCGACACCAAGGGACTCGAAACGTGGTATAAAACGCACAAAGCTGACTACGCATGGAAGGCTCCAAAATTCAAAGGCTTTATCTATCACTGCAAAAACGCCAAGGATGCCAAGGCGGTGAACAAAATGCTGAAGAAGTATGGTGCCGGCGAGTGGCGCAAACAGCTCAAGCAACAGTTTAACAAGGACTCTATCACCGTGTCGGTGAGTGGCCCCTACCTCTGCTCACAAGGCGAAAATTCTGTAATTGACGCCTACGCCTTTAAGGCTGGCAACAACGTGAAACAGCCCAAGGGATTTACCATGACCGGGGTGAGCGGCAAGGTGATGAAACAGCCTAAATCGTACATTGACGTGAAGGCTCAGGTGACAAGCGACTATCAGGCCGAATGCGAAAGGCTGTGGGTGGAAAAGTTGCGCAAGCAGTTTACCTTCACTGTTAACGAAGATGTGCTGAAAACCGTAAAATAAGCTATGACTAAAAAACTTTGGGGGGCTGCTTTGCTGGCTCTATCGCCAATGCTTGGCTTTGCACAAACCAACATTGTAGACGAAATTATATGGGTTGTGGGCAATGAACCTATCTTGTTGTCCGACGTGGAGGAGACTCGCATCTCGTCCGAAGCATATGGCCAGCCGGTTGACAACCCTTATTGCACCATACCCGAACAAATTGCTGTTAACAAGCTGTTTGTACACCAAGCCGAACTGGACAGTGTGACGGTGAGCGAATCGGACGTGATACGTGCCGTCGACAACCGCATCAGCGAGAGCATTCAAGCCTTTGGTTCACGCGAGGCTCTGGAACAGATGTACGGGCGTTCGGTGTCACAAATGCGCGAGAACCTTAAAAAGCAGTATCGCGAGCAGATGATGGCTGACGAAGTGCGCCAAAAACTCACTACCGATGTGAAAGCCACACCGGCCGAGGTGCGCGAATACTTCAAGAATGTGCCCAACGACAGTCTGCCTTTCATACCAACGCAGGTTGAGGTGCAAATTATCACCGCGGTGCCCGAAGTTCCTCGTGCTGAGGTGGAACGCATCGAAAACAAACTGCGCGAATATGCACGCCGCGTCAACAGCGGCGAGGCGGACTTTTCGACCCTTGCCAAATTCTACTCCGAAGATGGCTCTGCACGCAATGGCGGCGAATTGGGATATATGGGACGCAACCAGCTCGTGCCTGAATTTGCCAACGTGGCTTTTACACTTAACGACCCCAAAAAGGTGTCGAAAATAGTGCGCAGCGAATATGGCTACCATATCATTCAGCTGATTGATAAGAAAGGCGACAAGATTAACGTACGCCACATTCTGCTCAAGCCTCACATCGACGATAGCGAAATTGAAAAGGGCATAGCACGCCTCGACTCCATTGCCAACGACATTCGTGCCAACAAGTTTACGTTTGACGCAGCAGCATTAGCTTTGTCTGACGACAAAGACACACGCAACAATCATGGCCTCATGGCCAATGTTGACCAGCAAAACGGCACAGTAAGCTCACGCTTTGAAATGCAAGACTTGCCCGCCGATGTGGCCAAGGTGGTTGACACGCTTAGCGTGGGACAGATTTCGCGTGCCTTCCGCATGACCAATGACAAGGGACAGGAGGTATGCGCTGTTGTGATGCTCAAAAACCGCATTGAAGGACACCCCGCCAACATGACAGAGGACTTTCAGACGCTGCGCGACGTGGTTGTGAACAAACGCAAGGAAGAAAAGATTGAACAGTGGATTAAGGACAAAATCAAAACGACTTACGTGCGCATCAGCCCCGACTGGCGTAACTGCAAATTCCACTATGAAGGTTGGGTGAAGTAATTTACCGAACAACGTACCTAAATAATGAGAACCTGCATTTGACTACACACAATGCAGGCTCTCTTACTCATTGAACAAGTGAACGATAAATTAGTATGAAACGCAAACAGCTCATAATTAGCGCTATTACGCTCTGCATCGAAAGCATCGTGTTCTGCTTGATATTCTATGCTCTCTACAATTTAGGGCGCTTTCTATTCGACATTCCCTATTTGCCCGTGCAGACTCTACCTATTTGTTTCTTGATTTACATCATACTCAATATAGCCCGGCACATTTTCATACAACGTAAATAAACACGGCGTGGCATTTACTGCGCCTCATTCTACTATTTACAACACATAAACGGCACGCCTTAAATATATAAACACTAAATGCCAGTGTATAAGCCACACGACTTTGATATCGCGACTTATACACTGGCATTTAGTGTGTTACTACACCTACGGTGTGGTGCGTACTTGTGTCTACAAATATTATTTACTCGGCAAGGTAGGCAGCCACATTCTTCTCGATACGGGCAAGTACGTCGCCAGTCTCTTCAGGAACGAACTTTTCACCTGTAATGTGCTCGTAAAGTTCGATGTAGCGGGCAGAAATGCTGTTGACAATCTCGTCAGTCATTTCGGGCACTTGCTGGCCTTCTTTTCCCTGGAAACCATTGTCCATCAACCATTCGCGTACAAACTCCTTTGAGAGCTGCTTTTGAGGCTCACCTGCGGCAAAACGCTGCTCATAGCCTTCTGAATAGAAATAGCGTGAAGAGTCGGGCGTGTGAATTTCGTCCATCAAATAGATAGTGCCGTTATGCTTGCCAAACTCATACTTGGTGTCGACCAAAATAAGGCCGCGCTTGGCTGCAATTTCGGTACCACGCTCAAAGAGTGCAAGGGTGTACTTTTCGAGCACAGCATATTCTTCGGGAGTGGCAAGGCCACGTGCCAAGATTTCTTCCTTTGAAATATCGGCGTCATGTTCACCAATCTCGGCCTTTGTTGTAGGCGTAATGATGGGTTGAGGGAACTTTTGGTTTTCCTTCATGCCCTCGGGCAGTTTCACACCGCAGATTTCGCGCACACCGCTTTTGTAAGCACGCCATGCACTGCCACAGAGGTAGCCACGTACAATCATTTCAATGGGAAATCCCTCACACATCACACCAACCGTTACCATGGGGTCGGGTGTGGCCAACTTCCAGTTAGGACAGATGTCGGTTGTGGCATCGAGGAATTTGGCAGCAATTTGGTTGAGCACTTGTCCCTTGAAAGGAATGCCCTTGGGCAAGATTACATCAAATGCCGAGATACGGTCAGTTGCCACCATGGCCAAACGGTCGCCAAGGTTGTAAACATCACGCACCTTGCCATGATAAACACTCTTTTGTCCTTGAAAATGGAAATCAGTTTTTGTTAAAGCAGACATTGTTATTTGGTATTTTGAGCAAAGCTTCAGGCACAGGCCTTTGTCCCTGCCAATGTTTGTAATTATCCGAATTTATGAGTCGTTGTTCACTATCAGCTGGCATGAATTGCACAGCGTTTGCTTCAGTAGTTTTGGCCTCATCACGTACGCAACCCGTTACACCCGTTCTTCAATCTGAACGTATGCTAACAAGTCAAGACATATCGACTAATGCTGAGCGTGAGCGTATAGACTAAACTTGAATACCTGCATGAAACACAAAAAGGCAACAGGAGGAGCGCCATTTGCCGCATGGCGTTTATATCACCATCACATTTTACTCCAACTACTACCTTCCCGCCTCATTACGATATTTTGCTTTCGTTTTCTCGCTGCTCGCGCAGTTGCTTTACACGATCGTCCTCACGCTTGTATGCCTCGACTATACGTGTCACAAGTTTATGGCGAATGATATCCTTCTGCGTCATTTCAACAAAAGCTATGCCATCAACTCCCTGCAATATACGCTGGGCCTCGACAAGACCGCTTTTTTGCGACAACGGCAAGTCTATCTGCGTGCGGTCACCCGTCACGATCATTTTGGTATTCCAGCCCATACGGGTCAGGAACATCTTTATCTGTGCCGAGGTGGTGTTTTGCGCCTCGTCAAGTATCACCACTGCATCATTAAGCGTGCGGCCACGCATAAAGGCCAACGGCGCTATCTGAATGACATTGGTGTCCATGTACTCCTGCAGTTTGGCTACCGGAATCATCTCTTGCAACGCGTCATACAAGGGCTGCAAGTAGGGGTCTATCTTGTCCTTCATGTCACCCGGCAAAAAACCAAGTTTTTCACCAGCCTCAACAGCGGGACGACTTAATATGATTTTCTTTACCGCCTTGCTTTTCAAAGCACGCACAGCCAAGGCTATGGCAGTATAGGTCTTTCCCGAACCTGCCGGCCCAACGGCAAAAATCATGTCACATTTGTCGTAGGCTTCAACCAATTTGCGCTGATTTTCAGAGCGCGGCGTGATAGGCTTGCCACCCGTGCTGTACACTATTACGTCTTGCGACGTTTCGGCATTGGTTGTATGCCCTTTTACTATATTGAGTATATCCTCCTCTGCCAGACGGTTGAATTTGGCACAATGCTTTTCAAGCTTTTGAAACACATCTTCAAAATCAGCCATATCCTCTTCACCACCCATTACACGCACCACATTGTCGCGCGCCATAATACGTAATTTCGGACACAAGGCACGCAACATCTTTATGTTCACGTTGTTTGCCCCATAAAATATGACGGGGTCGGCCTCCTCAAGTATGAAATGCTTCTCTATCATGAAAAAGTTTGTACCAGCCCATTTATAGGACTGCCTTTATTATTTCAGTTTTATTTATCTGCAAAATTAAAAAATACCACCGAAATGCGCTAACTTTGTGAACGCATTTTCGCGCAAACTTTACATTTCAAAGCAAGTAACACCTTTATGAAGAACTTTTACAAACCGCGTCGCATACATTTCATCGTGGGTTTCGGCATTATATTCATCACGCTTGGCATACTTAAATGCACACACCCTGAGTGGCGGTTGCCACGACTGGCCAATAACGACAATGACAAAAGCGAAATCAAATCGCACACGCCCGACAGCATAGAGTTGCAAGCTGCCAAAGTTGACAAACTGTTGCTCACCGTGCGCAACAAGCCCATTCTGCTACGCAAAGACGGTAGTCGTGTCAAAAACCGCGTGACAAGTGTGCCGCGATTTGAGACCTCCTTTCCCGACCTGAATGATGTGCAACTGGCTACTGCCAAGCGCCTTGGCATTCCGCAAATCCAAAACCGCGAGGAAGCACACAAGCACATGCAGGAATTGGTCTACATTGCCGACAATCCTTTTTACCATGTGCAACGCCTGCACCAATCTATCCCCTACCTTGTACCACGGGCAGCTCGACTGCTCAATGTCATAGCAAGGGCCTTCAACGACTCGTTGGCCACAAAGGGCTACCCTCCACACAAACTGCTCATCACGTCGGTGCTACGCACAAAGGAGGACGTGCAAAAACTACGCAACTTTAATCAAAACGCATCAGAAAACTCGTGCCACCAATTTGGCACAACATTCGATGTGTCGTACAACCGTTTTTTGGAAATTCAGCCCGATGGCAAATGCGAAATGCGATGGGTGACGGTTTATAAATCTATCCTTGCCGAGGTGCTCAACGATATGCGCGAAATGGGAGTATGCTATGTAAAATACGAAAAGAACCAATCGTGCTTTCACATCACAGCACGATGACGCCCAATCTGCCGCATTACCACACTACACAGTTTATTGTTAAGTTGCCCATACATCTAAAGAGGAAGGGTACCAATACTATATGCTGCAAATATCGGACAGTTCCCTTTGCCAGAATGGCAAACAAGTTGAGATAATAACAAAGATGATATTTGAACTTTGTTATATAGAAGCAATAATACAAATATAACAATTAAGGAGGTTGGAACACACTCGCGTTCCAACCTCCTTTTATTATTCTACCTTGAAGCAATACTCACTAATCAAAGAAAGCTTCAGGGTTATTATTGTTCTTCTTTGATTTTCTCTCCTTCTTCTCCTTCTTTGTAGCAGATTGTGCGCTGCCTTGAGAGGAAGATACCGATGATGCAGCATTGTTGTTATGCGAATTGCCTTCTTTATGGGTTGCCGCATTCTCGTTATGCGACTCTGCTGCATCGGCACCAGCCTCATGACCTTCGCTATGACCTTCGCCGCCCAACAAGTTTTCATCATCATATTCTTCGTTTACTGAAAGCGAGTCGTTCGACAGAGAGTCGTTCTTTACAGCTGGGGCATTATAAGCAGCCTCATAAGTTGAAGGTGCCACATCAGAAGGGGGCATGCCATACTTGCGTTGATATTTGCCGCGAAGCGAGGCATCGTCCATCACACTGCGGAAGAATTGGGCCACAATGGGCAATGCAGTACGACTGCCCTGTCCCAAAGCACCCGTGCGGAAGTGTATGCTGCGATATTCGCCACCGACCCAAGCACCAGCCACAAGACTCGGTGTCACGCCCACAAACCAGGCATCAGAGTGATTGTTTGACGTACCTGTTTTACCACCCATATCCAATTGGTTTGAGAATGGGCCGAGATACATACCTGCACCCAGAGTCTGCGATGTACCGCCAGCGTCGCGCACACCAGCCTCCAACAGTTTCTGCATATAGAAAGCGGCAGTTTGCGGCAGGGCGCGGGTGCCCTCCTCTTGCTTAGCCTCGAATATGGTGTTTCCGTCAGCATCAACAATCTTTGTCACCATCACCGGTTCCTGATGAATACCATCGTCCGCTATGGTGCCATAAGCATTAACCAATTCGAAAAGGTTCACGTCATTAGAGCCCAAAGCCAACGACGGATTGTCATCAAGCGGTGACTTGATGCCCATATCCTGTGCTGTTTGAATCACATTAGATATGCCAACCTCCTGACCAAGTTTTACTGCAATGGTGTTAACACTGCGCGCAAAAGCCGAGCGCAGTGGCATTTCAGCGTTTGAAAAACGGCCATTGGCATTATGCGGTTGCCAATAAACGCTATCGTGCTTAAACTTGTCATACACACGCATACGTATGTATTCGTCCTTGCGCGTATCGGCCGGTGTCAAGCCCTGTTTCATTGCGGTAGCATACACAAAGAGTTTGAACGTTGAACCAGGCTGTCGCATAGAGCGCACCTTGTCGTATTTCCACGTCTTGAAATCGATGTCGCCCACATAAGCTCTCACATAACCCGTTTCAGGTTCCATTGCCACAAAACCCGTGTGCATGAATTTCACCATATACTTCAGCGAGTCAACGGTTGACATGGTCTTATGCACCGGTCCGTCATAGCTGTACAAAGTCACATCGTGGGGCTTGTTCAAATAATAATCTACCGAGTCGGGGTTATTGGGGAACCTTGCCTGCAACATTTTATAGGTATCAGTCTTGCGCACCTTGTCCTCAATAAATCCGGGTATCACTTGTCCCTTTTCGTCACACCAAGGGTCGCCCACACCACGCCAGTGTGCATCAAAATTGCGTTGCACCACCTTCATTTGGTCGTGCACAGCCTTCTCTGCATACTGTTGCATACGCGAGTCGAGCGTTGTATATATCTTCAAGCCATCAGAGTACACATCGAGGTCGGGAAAATTCTTCTCCATATAATCCTTCAATGCTTCGCGGAAATAGAGAGCCTGTCCATCGTAAGCATTCTCTACGCTAAACTTCAAGTCGATAGGCTTATTCTGCAATCTTTCGAGCGTCTGCTTATCAGCAATATACACATCGCCAAAGCGTTCCGACAGCATGGCACGATGCGAATACATGTTGCTGAGCACCGTGTTACGACGCTTCTTTGAGTTTTCAGGATTTATTTTCGGATTGTATGCCGATGTAGCCTTGAGCAGTCCAACAAGCACAGCAGCCTCCTCGGGTTTCAAATCGAGCGGTGTTGTGCTGAAATAAGTTTTGGCAGCGGTTTTGATACCGAAAGCATTCGAACCAAAATCAACCGTATTGGCATACATCTCGAGTATCTGCTTCTTATCGCAGAACATTTCTATCAAGCGCGCAATGATAATTTCCTTGCTCTTCATTATCACAATGCGCAGTCCGGGCACCTTGCCGAGCAAGCCCGTTGAATATTGCGTACGCACGCGAAACATATTCTTCACCAACTGCTGCGTGATGGTAGAGGCACCACGTGCATGACCATGAGTGGCATCTTTTGCCGCAGCAAACATACCACGATAGTCTATGCCATGATGTTGAAAAAATCGTTCGTCCTCAGTCGACACCAAAGCTTCGAAGAAAGCCGGACTGATTGAGTCGTAAGGCACTGGCGAGCGGTTTTCATTGAAATATTTACCGAGCAACTTGCCATCAGCACTATATATTTCAGAGGCTGCTGCCGTTTTAGGGTTTATAATATCTTCAATCGAAGGCGACTTGCCAAACAGCCAGAACAAATTGAAGTATACGGCGAAACAATAAAAAATGACAAAAGCAAAGAACGACCAAATGGCTGTTATAGTCTTATACCACCAGGGGCGACCTTTATATTGTCCTTTATACCAGTTCCAACCTTTGCGCACACCTCGTCCCAACTTGCACAAGGGCTGTGCCACTTTACTGATAATATTGCTACTCATTGTAGTAAATTTGTGTGTATTTGTTTTACATTGCCACTGTATTGACAAGGCTACATTGTGTTTCAGTCCTAATCACGGCAATGCCTAATATGCTGCAAAGTTAATGTAATGCTAACGGAAGGCAAAAATTATGCGATAAAAAAATATTAAGCACAAGGCCGGCGCCGTACGATAACGACCATCTACCAGCCAGCCCCATGCCTGCCAGCCTCCTGCCAACCATCGCGCAGTTACAACTCGAGCCACCTCACACCGGCGTCCTTCTTAAACCAAGTAAGTTGCTTTTTGGCATAGACACGCGAGTTGCGACGGATTTTGTCGAGTGCAAAGTCGAGTGTCCATTCGCCATCAAGATATTTGAACAACTCCTTATAGCCCACCGTGTTGAGCGAGTTACACTGCCGGTAGGGCAACACGCGGCGCACCTCGTCAAGCAGCCCCTCCTCCATCATCAAGTCCACACGTCGGTTGATACGGTCAAACAATTCGGGGCGCGGCCTGTTCAAAGCTATTTTCTCTATTTCAAATGGGCGCTGCACCTGTTTGCGCACCCGGAACGAGGTAAAAGTGCGTCCCGTCATATAGCATATTTCGAGCGCATGCACCACGCGTTTGGGGTTGCGCTTGTCACAAATGTCATAATATTCGGGGTCGAGCAAGCGCAGTTCGGCCACCAAAGGTTCAAGCCCCTCCTGCTCATAGCGTGTCTTGAGCAAGGCGCGTGTCTCATCGTCCACCGTGGGTATGTCGTCTATGCCATTACACACCGCATCGATGTACATCATCGACCCTCCGGCCATCACCAGCGTGTCATGCTCTGCAAACAATTTGGTGAGCAACGCCATGGCATCTTGCTCATACTGCGCTGCACTGTAATAGTCCTCAAGTCCGAGTGTGCCCACAAAGTAATGCTTAACACGGGCCTGTTCCTCAGCAGTGGGTGCAGCAGTGCCTATGGGTATGTCGCGATATATCTGCCGCGAGTCAGCATTGAGTATGGGGCAGCCATACTGCTCAGCCAGTTGCAGGGCATAAGCCGTCTTGCCCACTCCCGTCGGACCGATTATTACCTTTAGTGTCTTGTTCAAAATAGCACGTTATTAAATGTCGTTACCGAATAACAAACAACTGATGTCCTTCACCGGCATGACGCATCTGGTCATTCCTCAATGACGGACATCAGTTCTTTCGTATTCTTTTATAACTTAATTGAAGTTTCGGATTTAGGAAGGCGGGCTGAAAACCTGGGTGCTCAAAACGCTACCTCTAATGGGGGCGACGCGTCTCGCGTCGGAAAAAAATGCAGCTATTATTTAGTAGAGTTTGTATCTTTCCTTTTCATTATCCCGACGCGGGACGCGTCGCCCCCATTAGTGCTTGCGTTTAGTGGTAGCGTTTAGTGCTTGCGTTTGGTGCTTGCGTTTTGTACTTGCGTTTAGTGCTTGCGTTTAGTGCTTGCGTTTGGTGCTTGAGGCCGTTAGCATATTTACGTTTTACCGTTTACACATTAGCACATTCGCACATTATTTCGTAAATTTGCCGCAATATCCATTATAACGCTCAATCACACACATACTCAGCGCATGAAAGAGTTTTTCCGCGTCATGCGGCACTTCGTCACACCATACAAGGGCTACCTCGTTGGCTCACTCGTGTTCAACCTGCTGTCGGCAATACTGAACGTGTTCTCATTCGTATCCATCATTCCCATGCTGCAAATGCTCTTTGGCATTGACCAGAACCGCTACGAGTTCATACCATGGTCGGCCGCTGGCATGAGCATCAAGGACATTGCCGTAAACAACATGTATTGGTACACCACCGAGCTGATGGACCAATATGGCGCCGCCACGGCACTGCTGCTCATTGGCCTGTTTCTGGTGACGGCCACACTGCTCAAAACGGGCTGCTACTTTGCCTCGGTGGCTATAATGGTGCCGCTGCGCACCGGCATTGTGCGCGACATCCGCACCCAGGTGTATCACAAAATAGTGTCGCTGCCACTGTCCTTTTTCAGCGACGAGCGCAAGGGCGACATCATTGCACGCATGAGCGGCGATGTCAACGAGATTGAGAACTCTATTACCGGCTCGCTCGACATGCTCATCAAAAACCCCATTCTGCTCACTTGCTACTTTGGGGTGCTCATCTACACCTCGTGGCAGCTCACGCTGTTCACCATCATCGTGCTGCCGCTCATGGGCTGGCTCATGGGGCGCATCGGGCGCAAGCTCAAGCACCAAAGTCTCGACGCACAGAACAAGTGGAGCGAAACAATGGCACAGCTCGAGGAGACGCTGGGCGGCATGCGCATTATCAAGGCTTTTACGGCCGAGCACAAAATGACCGCACGCTTTGACCGTTCAACCAACGACTTTCGCGATGCCTCGAACCGCGTGGCCATACGTCAGGCCTCGGCACACCCGGTGAGCGAATTTTTGGGCACAACACTCATTGTGCTGGTGCTGTGGTACGGCGGCACACTCATCTTTTCAGACCACTCGCCCATCGACGCGCCCACGTTCATCTTCTACATGGTCATACTCTACAGCATCATACAGCCCTTGAAGGACTTTTCAAAGGCTTCGTATGCCATACCCAAGGGCATGGCCTCGGTTGAGCGTGTCAACAAAATTCTGAATGCCGAAAATCCCATCAAGGAGGTTGCCGAGCCTGTACACATTGAGGGGTTGAAGGACGAAATAGTGTTCAAGAACGTAAGTTTCTCATACAACGGCACCACCCCCGTGCTGCAAGGGGTAGACCTCAAGGTGCGCCGCGGCGAAACCATCGCCCTTGTGGGCCAGAGCGGCTCGGGTAAGTCGACACTGGTTGACCTGCTGCCACGCTACCACGATGTGACGGGGGGCGAAATTACCATCGACGGCATCAACGTCAAGGCGCTTGCCCTGTCGGACCTGCGACAACTCATTGGCAATGTCAACCAGGAGGCCATTCTGTTTAACGACACCTTCTACAACAACATTACCTTCGGGGTGGAGAATGCCACCATGGAGCAGGTGGTGGAGGCTGCCAAGGTGGCCAATGCGCACGACTTTATAATGGAGAGCGAGCAGGGCTACGACACCAAGGTGGGCGACCGCGGCTGCAAACTGTCGGGCGGACAGCGCCAGCGCATCTCTATTGCCCGCGCCGTGCTCAAGAACCCCGACATTCTTATTCTTGACGAGGCTACCTCGGCACTCGACACCGAAAGCGAACGACTGGTGCAGGAGGCGCTCGAAAGGCTGATGAGCACACGCACCACCATAGCCATTGCCCACCGCCTGTCGACTATCAAGAATGCTGACGAGATATGTGTACTCTACGAAGGACGCATCGTGGAACGCGGCACACACGAGGAGCTGCTGAAACTCGGCGGATACTACAAGAGGCTGAACGACATGCAACAGCTGTAATAAAAATCACTAAAAAGGACTGGCCATGCCTCTAATCATCACATTTTGCATCACACTTATCCCTACATTCGCTTTTATAGTGTGGCTTAATAGCAACCGGGGCAAGAAGTGGCTTAAGGAAATGTAATACTACCTGCGCACTATGCCCAACAACAATCATAACCCCATACTGCGCCAGGCTATGCGCCTGGTGCTGCTCTATTTAGCACTCGTGCTGGCCGGCACACTGGCCAAACCGCTGTTTGTGCTTGCACAGCCCGCCGCCGTTAGCGGCAGCACGGGCTGGAGCGGCATAGGCCAGGCCATGCTGCACGGTTTGCTGCTCGATGTGGCCACAGCGGGCTACCTCATTGCACCCGTATGGCTGCTGTGCGGCCTGGGCCTGTGGGTGAGGCTGCGCGGCTGGCGCGTGGCCTACAAGGTGTGGGCCGCTGTGGTGGGAGCCGCCCTGGCACTGGTGCTGGTGGGCGACGTCTGTTTGTATGGCTTTTGGCACACCAAACTCGATGCCACGGTGTGGAACTATCTGGCACAGCCCGAGGGCGCGCTGCAAAGCGTGAGCATGGGCTACGCCCTGTGCGCCACATTGGCCGTGGTGGCCGTGGCGGTGCTGCTCTATTACCTGCAGGTGCTCACCTTTGTGCCACGCCGCAAGGCTGCACACGCGCCCAGCCGCAAGGGGGCCACACGCCGCACAAAGGGGTGGTGGACCGCGGCGTGGCTCGTGGCCGGCGGACTGATATTTCTGGGCATTCGCGGCGGTGTGGGCAAGGGCACTGCCAATGTGGGCATGGTGTACTTCAGCCCCAACGCCTTTCTTAACCACACGGCGGTCAATCCGGCCTTCAGCCTCATATCGTCCACTCTCAAGGCGGGCGACTACGGGCGGCAGGCTCACTTTTTTAGCCACGACGAGCGCAAACGCATCTACAGCATGCTGGGCTACAACACCGAGAGCCTCGACACCGAGCCGCTGCTCAACACCACACGGCCCAATGTGCTGATTATACTGATGGAGGGCTGCGGCGGCACCTTTGTCAATGCCGTCGACCCCAAGAGCGACCCGCGCATCACGCCTAACCTCAACCGTCTGGCACACGAGGGGGTGGTGTTTACCCAAGCCTATGCCAACTCCTACCGCACCGACCGCGGCACGGTGTGCGCACTGAGCGGTTTCCCATCGTTTCCCGACCTTAGCGTGATGAAGATGCCCTCGCGCTGCGAGCACCTGCCAAGCATTGCCTCATCGCTCAAGGGGGCGGGCTATGCCACTGCCTATCTGTACGGCGGCGATGCCAACTTTACCAACATGAGGGGCTATCTGCAAAGCACTGGCTACGACCGCATTGAGGGCGACGAGAGCTTTCCGGTGGCGGTGCGCCGCACACACAACTGGGGCGTGACCGACGCCATTGCCTTTGACACACTCTACCAGCGCATCATGCGTCTGCCGCAAGGCCGCCCGTGGCACGTCACCTTTCAGACGCTGGCCAGTCACGAGCCTTGGATTGTGCCCTACAACCGCATCAAGGGCGACAAGGTGGCCAACTCCATGGCTTATCTCGACCACTGCATTGGCACCTTTATCAGCCGTCTGCGGCAGTCGGCCCTATGGCGCAACACGCTGGTGGTGATGCTGCCCGACCACGGGGTGAACTATCCCGAGGGCATCAGCGATGCCGACGAACGCCGGAGCCACATTCCCATCATCATGGCGGGGGGCGCACTCAAGGGCCCGCGCGTGGTGACGCAAATATGTAATCAAACCGACTTGGCTGCCACACTGCTGGGCCAACTGCAACTGCCACACAAGCAGTTTGGCATGAGCCGCGATGTGCTGAGCCGCACCTATACTCACCCCTCGGCCGTACACACATGGCAGGAGGGCACTTACTACATGGACAACTCGGGCATTTCGGTGGTTAACCTGCTCACTCAGCCGGCCAGCGTGATGCGCGAGGCGCCCCACGCCTCACAACAGCGTGTCAATGCGGCCAAGGCTTTGCTGCAAACGGCCTACGACCACTTTAGGGGGTTATGAGGGTGATTGGGTTAGGAGGTTAGGTTAAAGGGTTATTGGGTTAGGAGGTTAGAGGGTTAAAAAGGCACTCTGACTTGCAGGATAGCCTCCTGTTTCTACTTGCATGAGGCGTCCTGCTCACAAAGGCTGCTTTTTAACCCCTCCAAGCCACGCTCGCTCAAATGGGGGCGAGGCGTCCCGCCTCGGGCACAAACTGTTACGTTGGTGATTGTGGGCGTTCTCCATTTCACCGACGCGGGACGCGTCGCCCCCATTAGAGATTGGGAGCGTCCTGCTCACAAAGGTTACTTTTTAACCTTATAACCTCATAACCTCCCCCCTTCTCCCCCAACCCTACTCACAAGAGTTACTTTATAACCTCATAACCTTATAACCTCATAACCCCCTCCCCCCCCATAACCTCAGAACCTCAGAACCACACGATGCACAAGATACTCATTACCGGCGCGTCCGGTTTCATAGGCAGTTTCATGGTTGAACGCGCCCTTGCCGAAGGCATGGAGGTGTGGGCCGCCGTGCGACCCACAAGCAGCCGACGCTACCTGCAAGACGGCCGCATCAACTTTATCGAACTCGACCTGGCCAACAGCACACATCTGCACCAACAGCTCGACGAGCACCTGCAGGCACAGAACGGACGCAGCTTCGACTACGTCATTCACGCCGCAGGAGCCACCAAGTGCCGTCGTGCCGAGGATTTTTTCAGCATCAATGCCGAGGGCACAGAACGCCTTGCCACATGTCTGCTCGCCACAGGAGCCTTGACAGAGGCCGGCCGACTGGTGTTCATCAGCTCGCTGAGCGTGATGGGCCCCATACACGAAAAGGATTATAAGCCCATCTGCGAGGCCGACCTGGCACGCCCCAACACAGCATACGGGGCCTCAAAGCTGCAGGCCGAGGCTTTGCTGGCCGACATAAAGGGCCTCAACTACGTGGTGCTGCGCCCAACGGGGGTGTATGGCCCGCGTGAACGCGACTATGCCATGATGGCCGACAGCATACGCCGCCACATCGACTTTGCCGTGGGCTACAAGCCACAGGTCATCACCTTCATCTACGTGGCCGACCTGGTGGAGGCCGCCTTCCTGGCACTGACACATGGCAAGAGCGGACGCCAATACTTTCTGACAGATGGCAAGGAGTATACAAGCCGCACCTTTAGCGACTTGATACAAATGGAGCTCGGTGTGCGACACGTGCTGCACATCACAGCCCCGCTGTGGGTGCTGCGGACCGTAAGCTGGGTGGCCGAACGGGTGGCCCGCCTTGCCGGACGCACCTCGACGCTCAACTCCGACAAATACCGCATCATGCGCCAACGCAACTGGCGCTGCGACATATCGCCCGCACGCAACGAACTGGGCTACCGCCCGCAATGGCCGCTCGTGAGGGGCGTTAAAGCCACATTCGGCACCCAAATTCATTAACAGGTTGACAAGTTGACGGGTTGACAAGTTGACGGGTAAGCTTGTCTTCTTACCATTCATACTTAAACATAATAAGTAGTGTACCGCATACTTACCCGTCAACCAAGAATTCCACAAACAGATATTACCACACCATATATATTATATGACTGACACACCAGCCACCACACGCACACATCAAGGCCCCATACTCGTAGAGTGGGCCACATTGGCATACACCCTGTTCACCACACTGCTCATTGTGCTGTTTTGGTCACAAATGGGCAACCCGCTGCAGCTGCTCGAAGGGCGTTGCATGGTAGTGGGCGGCATGGCGCTGCTGTGGTTGTTCTACCACCTGCGTCCCAACAAGTACATACTGCTGCTGCGCTACATCTTCCCCCTGTCGCTGCTCGGCTACTGGTATCCCGACACCTACGAGTTCTGCCAGTTGTTTCCCAACCTCGACTATTTGTTTGCCGCGGCCGACCATGCCCTGTTTGGCTGCCAGCCGAGCATAACCTTTGCACAGTGGTTACCCCAGAAGGTGTGGAGCGAGTTGTTCCACATGGGCTACTTTGCCTACTATCCGCTCATATTCCTCACAGTGCTCGCCCCCCTCTTCACCGACCGCAGCCAGTTCAGCCGCACGGCCTTTGTGGTGCTTGCCAGCTTCTTCCTCTACTATCTCATCTACCTGTTCCTGCCCGTGGCCGGCCCCCAGTACTACTTTCATGCCGTGGGCACGGACGTGATACAGAGCGCCCACTTTCCACAGCTCGGCAACTACTTCCGCTACCATACAGAGCTGTCTCCCTCGCCCGGCCCCGACGGCTTCTTCCGCGAGTTGGTTGAGAACACCCAAAAGACGGGCGAGCGCCCCACGGCAGCCTTTCCATCAAGCCATGTGGGCATGAGCACGGTGCTCATGCTGCTGTTGTGGCGCAACCGCCGCTACCTGTTTGCCATAGCCTTTCCGTTCTACATCTTCCTGTGCTGCGCCACAGTATATATTCAGGCACACTATCTGGTCGACGTGTTCGGTGGTTTGGTAACCGCCCTCATCTTCTTCAAACTGACAGACTGGACGTACACGAGATGGCGGAAGATTAGAGTAGAGGGGTAAAGGGTTAGGAGGTTAGAGGGTTAGGGGGTTAAAAAGGCACTTTGACTTATTGCCCACGAGATTGGTAGTATAACCAGTCTTACCCACAAGAGTTACTTTTTAACCCACTAACCCCCTAACCTCTTAACCCCCTAACCTCTTAACCCTTTAACCCAATAACCACTTAACCCCTTAACCCACTAACCTCCTACCCTCCTAACCCACTAACCCATTAACCCCCTATTCAACATGACTATCAAGCCCATTATTACCTTGGCCCTGGCGGCCATGACGCTTGGCGCTGCTGCACAGACGGTGAGCGCGGGCAAAGGCGGCATCACTACCGAAATGCTGCAACAAATCAAAAAAGCTAACAAAACCACCCCGGCCGACCGCGCACTGCGCAACGCCCTGGCCGGCACAAGCATCAACCAACTTGCCACCAATGCCGACAATGTCGACGCACACGACACACACTTCAGCAACGAGGTGCCGGGCAAAGGCATTACCGACCAAAAGAGCTCGGGACGCTGCTGGCTGTTCACTGGCCTCAACGTGATGCGCGCCAAGATGATACAACAACAGGGACTGGGCAGTTTCCAGTTCTCGCAGAGCTACAACTTCTTCTACGACCAGTTGGAAAAGTCGAACCTCTTCCTGCAGGCCGTGATAGACAATGCCAGCAAACCCATGGACGACAAGTTGGTAGAGTGGCTCTTCAAAAATCCGCTGAGCGACGGCGGCACCTTTTGCGGTGTGATTGACGTGGTGAGCAAGTACGGCCTTGTGCCTGCCGAAGCCATGCCCGAGTCGTACAATGCCAACAACACACAGCGCATGGCCTCGATACTGAGCCTCAAACTGCGCGAGTACGGCCTTACACTGCGCAAAATGGCCGCTGCGGGCAAGAAGAGTGCCGAGCTCGAAAAGCAGAAGGTGCAAATGCTTGCCACCGTTTACCACATACTGTCAATATGCCTTGGCGAGCCCGTGCAGCAGTTTACGTGGACACCGCGCGACGCCAGCGGCAAGGCTCTGGCCGAGCCACAGCTGTACACGCCCCAGGAGTTCTATAAAAAGTATGTGGGCACCGACCTCAAGAACTCGTATGTCATGCTCATGAACGACCCCTCGCGCCCCTACCACAAAACGTATACCATCGACATGGACCGCCACTCATACGACGGCATGCAATGGACATACCTCAACCTGCCCGTCGACGAAATCAAGGCCATGGCCATAGCCTCTATCAAGGACTCGGTGATGATGTACTTCTCGTGCGATGTGGGCAAATATCTCGACTCAAAAACGGGTGTGCTCTCGCTCAAAAACTACGACTACGAGTCGCTCTTCGGCACCACCTTCCCCATGACCAAGGCCGAGCGCATCAGCACATTTGCCTCTGCCTCGAGCCACGCCATGACACTTATGGCTGTTGACCTCAATGCACAGGGCAAACCCAGAAAGTGGATGGTCGAAAACTCATGGGGCGCCTCGTCGGGCTACAACGGCCACCTTATCATGACCGACGAATGGTTTGACGAGTACATGTTCCGCCTGGTAGTAGACAAAAAGTATGTGCCGGCCGCCACGCTCGAGCTGCTCAAGCAAAAGCCCGTCAAACTGCCCGCCTGGGACCCCCTCTTTGCCGGCGAGGAATAACTCCGCGCACCGCGCCCCCACGCCTCAGCATACAAGGACAAAGGGCGTGACAAGACAAGACAAAAAAAGTGGCAGAGCCCCCTTTCCTAACAGGGCTCTGCCAATAGTCTTTGCATCTCTTTCTTGCGATTTTTATAATCACTTACAGTTACATTGCATACATGCGGCAACGTTTTACCTTGTGTTTTAATGTTGCAAAGAGCGCCCCTCAAGCAGCGCCTGCCAAGCATTGCAGCACTCAAGCAGCTGCGCAAGCGCAAGCAACGCATTTACCGTGCCGTGACTGCCACCGTGGCAGCCATACTGCTGGCACTGGCCGGCTGGGGAGTGTACCTGTCGCAGGAGGATAACGGACGGCCGCGCTTCGAACAGGTGGCACAGTTCCAAGTGGCCAACATAAAATACACCTCGTGGGGCGGGCTGGCCGCATCAGCACAGTTGGCCTACGCCAAAGAGAAGAACGTTGTAGTGCCGGCAAGCGTCACTCACAACGGGCTGACATACTTGGTGAGCGAATTGGGCTTCAACAGTTTCAGGCACGACACTCTGCTGCGCAAGGCTGTAGTGCTGTGCGAGGCCGACACTATGAACATTCTGCAGGGAGCCTTCAAAGGGTGCAACAATCTGAAGGAGCTTTACCTCATATCGAGCAAGTTCGTAGGTATTGGCAGCGATATATGGAAGTGCCCCATCGACTCGCTATTCGACGCGCACCACTACAACGACGTTACACTCTACGTGCCTGCCGCACAACTGCAGTTATACCGCCGCAGCGCATGGAGCAAATTCAAGCATATCAAGCATGTCGTTAAGTAGGCTCGCAATAGCACACACATATTATTAAGGCGAAGGGGACTCAAGCGCCAGACGCTACTTCAAAACGCTTCCTCAAAACGCAAGTTCAAAACGCAAGCTTACAACGCAAGCACAAAACGCAAGCACTAATGGGGGCGACGCGTCTCGCGTCGGGATCATGAAAGAAAAGCATACAAGCTCTACTAAATAACAGCTGCACTATCCCCGATAACGCGAAACGCGTCGCCCCCATTAGTGCTTGCGTTTTGAGGTTGCGTTGTGAGGTAGCGTCTGGTGCTTGTGCAGTTAGTGGGTTATTGGTGCACAAAGTGCAGGTGCACAGCCCTAAATATTTGTTTGGCGATTTTGCCTGCACCTTGCACTTTTCAACGTAACGGGTTGGTAATCATTGCTTTCGCGTGTGTAGGCAGCAGCTGTTTTTGTGTACACACCTGCCTGCACAAGATGCTTGCACACCCTGGCATAGTAGTGTTTACAGTTGTGCCATGGCGGTGTATGTGTATGGGGAGGTAGAATATTCGGTTGCTCCGAAAGCTCTTTCTACCTGCCTATGTTGTGATATGTAGCAGTGGTGTAAGTGCAGACAAGTGCAAGCACTGTGTAGGTGCAGTGCAAGTGCAGTGCAGGTAAAGTGTAGGCATAGTGCAGGTGTGCATACACTGCGTAATCCTCTGATATTCAGATTGTTAAATGCAAAAAGTGCAGGGTGCAGGCACTTTTGCATTACTTGTTAGTTGTTAGGCGCATGTGTTAGCCGCTAACGCGGTAAACAGAAGAACATAAGGACATAAGAACATAAGATAACGTTCGTGTTTGCCGCTTACCGCGGGAACATAAGAACATAAGCTACATAAGAAACATATAAGCCGCTGCGCGGCTGACGGCCACGGACTAACGTCCGGGTGGCCTCAAGAAACATAAGGGCTGACGCCGTAGCGTGGTCTGGCAGCCGCTGACGCGGGAGACATAAGGACATAAGAAAGCAAGCACAAATGGGGGCGAGGCGTCCCGCCTCGGTGAATCCGCTTGTGCAACAGCTTTATTTCCCGACGCGGGACGCGTCGCCCCCATTTGTGCTTGCGCTTCTTGCAGCGCGTTTCACAAAATGGTCTCGCAAAAGAATCTCAAGCACACAATATCTATATAATACACATAAAACACCATTAGTACTTACAACTACTGTATGTTACACAAAATAGCAAATATACTCGCGGCTCTTGCCCTGTGCGGCCTGATGGCATCGTGCATGGGCAGCGGCAGAGCCATGATGAGCGGCGGCGAGGTGACCGGCGCACGCGGCGCCTCGTTTAACGAACCGACACCCTACGGCATGGTGGAGGTGAAACGCGGCTACCTGAAGGTGGGCCTCGAAAAGAATGACTCGCTGTGGGGCACGGTGACACCACAAAAGGACATCTCGGTGGACGGGTTCTGGATGGACCAAACCGAGGTGACTAACGGCATGTACCGACAGTTTGTGGAGTGGGTGCGCGACTCTATCATTCGCGAAAGACTGGCCGACCCGCAATATGGCGGCGATGAAACGTACAAAATTGAGGTGGACAGAAACGGCGACCCCGTGAAACCGCACCTTAACTGGGCTAAACCGCTGCCGCGCAAGCCTAACGAGGACCAGGAACGCGCCATTAACAGTGTGTACTACACGCACCCCATTGACGGCACGCGCATGATTGACACCAAACAGCTTAACTACCGCTACGAGGTGTTTGACTACGAAAAGGCGGCGCTGCGCAAATACCGGCTCGACCCTAAGGAGCGCTCGCTCAACACCGACCACCCTACCGACCCCGACGAGGTGGTGATGATTTCGAAGGATACGGCTTACGTGGACGATAACGGACAGATTGTGCGACAGACTATCGAACGGCCGCTCTCGAGCCTTTACGACTTTCTGAACACTTACATCGTGCCCGTGTACCCCGACACGACGGTGTGGGTGAACGACTTTTCAAATGCCAACAACGAGCAGTACATGAAGCTCTACTTTTCGTCGGCCAACTACAACGACTACCCCGTGGTGGGTGTGTCGTGGGAGCAGGCCGAGGCTTTCTGCGCCTGGCGCACCAACTATCTGCTCAAGGGCATGGGGCCACAGGCCAAATTTATTCAGCGCTACCGCCTGCCTACCGAGGTGGAGTGGGAATATGCCGCACGCGGCAAGGAGGGTAACCCCTATCCGTGGCAGGGCATGGAGTCGAAGAGCCAGGACGGCTGCTACTATGCCAACTTTAAGCCCGACCGCGGCAATTATACCGACGACGGCAACCTTATTACCTCGCGCGTGGGCATCTATGGTGCCAACTCTAACGGCTTGTTCGACATGGCGGGCAACGTGGCTGAATGGACCAGCACGGTGTACACCGAGGCGGGTGTGGACGCCATGGCCGACCTCAATCCGCAACTGACCTACAACGCTGCCAAGGAGGACCCCTATGTGCTGAAGCGCAAGAGTGTGCGCGGCGGTTCGTGGAAGGACCCCATGTCGTACATTCGCTCGGCATGGCGCACGTGGGAGTATCAAAACCAGCCGCGCTCGTACATCGGTTTCCGCTGCGTGAGGTCGAAGGCTAACACGACAAGTGCAACTAACAATGGCAAGAAGAAGAAATAATGAGCAAGATTAACATAGTAGTCCGCTTGCAACACTGGATGGATAGTGTGCCCGGACAGACGTTCCTTAATTATGCCTACTCGTGGGGTGCATCAATCGTAATTCTTGGTGCGCTGTTCAAACTGACCCACTTGCCGGGCGGCAACTTTATGCTTTTTATGGGTATGGGCACCGAGGTGGTGGTGTTCTTCCTCTCGGCCTTTGACCGTCCCTTCGACAAGGATGAGATTGGCAAGGAACTGCCGCACGACTATGAGACTGACGAGGAGATAGCCGCACGACTCGGCCTGACCGATGACGACGAGGAGGCTGACGACACTGACGAGGATACCATTGAGGATACAACAGCTGATGAGGCGGTTTCTCAGCCTGCTGCTCAACCTGCGGCTGCTGCTCAGCCTAATGCTCAACCGGCTGCGACTGCGGCTCAACCTGTGGCTCAGGGCATGAGTGGTGTGGTGTTTGTGGGTGGTGGCGCTGCCGCTGCACCGAGTGCCGCTGCTACATCTGCTACTGTTGACGAGGGTGGCACTGCTGCGCCCGAAACAGCGGCTGCTACGACGGCTGCCACACCGAATGCGGCCGAGGCGGCACAGGCTGCCATTGCGGCTGCCACACCGGCTGGTGCCCAGCCCTTTGACGCCGAGGCTAAACGGCTGGCCGAAATCATACGGCTGGCAAACGATGAGCTGCTGCGTCGCGCACAGGCGGTGCTCTCGCCCGAAATGGAGGAGGCTACGCAGGCATACATTGCCAAGTTGCGCACACTGGCCGACACCTTTACCAAGGTGGACGAGCAGAGCGCACGTCTGGCTCACGACAGTGAGGAGATGGCGCAGCTTAACCGCACGCTCACGGCTATCAACAAGACTTATGACTTGCACTTTCAGAGTATCAGCAAGCAGGTGGGCACTATCGAGCAGATCAATGAGGAGACGCGCCAGCTGGCGAAACGTATTGAGGAGCTTAATGGGGTGTACCGCCGCATGATTGATGCTATGTCGGTGAATATGCCGAAGCAGGCGGAGTAAATCGGGCTTGTGTGGCTTATTGATGTGACGTTGTTCTTTGCTTTGCGCTTTGTGCGGGGACAGATTGCTTTGCGCTTAGCGCGGGAACAGGCTGTTTTGCGCTTACCGCGGAGACATAAGAACATAAGCTACATAAGAAACATAACTTTGGTATGGGGGCTGCGCCCCATACTATAAGAAACATAAGGGCTGACGCCGTAGCGTGGCATGGCTGCCGCTAACGCGGGAAACATAAGGACATAAGAGCATAAGGACATAAGGCCGCTGCGCGGCGAACGGCCACGGACTGACGTCCGCGTGGCCGCAAGAACATAAGGGCTGACGCCGAGGATTATGGGTTGATATGCTGAAAATATCCCGACGCGAGACGCGTCGCCCCCATTAGAGCGCAAATCCTTGGCATAACAGTGCTTTCCCTGGTTTCAAGTCGCCCCCATTAGAGCGCAAATCCCTGGCATAACAGTGCTTTCCCTGGTTTCAAATATGCTTTCTAACCTGTCAATATGATAGGAAACGCAAGCACTAATGGGGGCGACGCGTCCCGCGTCGGACATTTTTCAGCTGCCTCGTCCCGCCTCGGTGAATCCGCTTGTGCAACAACTTTATTTTCCGACGCGGGACGCGTCGCCCCCATTAGTGCTTGCGTTTCTTGCAGCACGTTATTGCGGCCTGCCCACGCCAAGCGAAGAATTTGAATATATAATAACATTACTACAGATGTCTGTAAAGAAAAGACCGGTATCTCCACGCCAAAAGATGATTAACTTGATGTATATCGTGTTAATGGCTATGTTGGCGCTCAATGTGTCGAGTGACGTGCTGAAGGGCTTCACCATGATTGGCGAGAGCCTGAAGCGCACCACTGGCAATGCCATGAAGGAGAACCAAGCGCTCTACGCCGACTTTGCCGAGGCCATGAAGGGTAATCCGGCAAAGGTGAAGCCATGGTACGACAAGGCCATGGAGGTGAAACGTATGAGCGACTCGCTATACAACTTTGCCGGCGAACTGCGTATGGCCATTGCCCGTGAGGCTGACGGCAAGGACGCTGACCCCGACAACTTGCAGAATAAGGAGGACCTTGAGGGCTCTAACCGCGTGATGCTGGCTCCGGCACGGGGCAAGGGCAAACAACTGTTCGATGCCATCAACTCGTTCCGCAACCGCATTCTGGCCCTCGTGACCGACCCTCGGCAAAAGGCTATCATTGCCTCGAACCTGTCGACTGATGTGCCCCGCAACGAGAATACGGTGGGCAAGAACTGGCAGCAGTATATGTTTGAGGAGATGCCCTCGGTGGCTGCGGTGACAATGCTGGCCAAACTGCAGAGTGATGTGCGCAAGGCCGAGAACGAGGTGGTGCACACGCTGCTGGCTAACATCGACTTGAAGGATATCCGCGTGAACCAGCTTAACGCCTATGTGTCGGCCGAGGCTACCACGCTGTACCCCGGCGAGCAGTTCCGCTCTAAGATATTTATGGCGGCTGTCGACACCACGCAGCGCCCCGAGATATATGTGAACGGCCGGCGCATTGCGGCCGACGGCTCTTACAACTTTACGGTGGGTGGCCCGGGCCAGTACAGTTTTTCGGGCTACATACTGATGCCTAATGCTGCGGGCGATGTGATACGCCGCAACTTTACGCAGAAGTATAATGTGATAGCACCGCCCACGGGTGCCACTGTGGCGGCCGACTTGATGAATGTGCTCTATGCGGGCTTTGACAACCCCATCAGTGTGACGGCTGCGGGCGGCAATGCTGGTGTGCGCTTGACCATGACGGGCGGCTCGCTTGTGCAGCGCGGCCCTGGCAAGTATACGGCACGTCCGGCCAGGGTGGGCGAACACGTGACCTTTACGGTGAGCGGCACGGTGAACGGCAAGGCGCAGAATATGGGCCAGTTTACCTTCCAGGTGCGCAAACTGCCCGACCCGACGGCCTTTATACAGGTGGGCGCCGACCGCTTTAGGGGTGGCCGCATAGCCAAGGGGAGCATTATTGGTGCTCATGGCCTGGGGGCTGCCATTGACGACGGGTTGCTCAATATCCCGTTCAAGGTGCTGAGTTTTGAAACGGTGTTTGCCGACCGCATGGGCAACTTCCGCCCCGAACCCTCGGCGGGTGCCAACTTTACCGAGAACCAACGTAACTTGATGCGCGAGCTGCGCCGCGGCCAGCGTTTCTACATATCGAAGGTGCGTGCCATCGGTCCCGACGGCATTGCGCGCAACCTTAACGGTAGTCTCGAAGTGATAGTAAATTAACACAACCTCATGAAAAAGATATTTGCCCTTGTACTGCTGCTCTGCGCCACGGCTTATGCTGATGTGGCACAGGCTCAGCCGCCACGCCGGCGCGCTGAACAGCAGGCTCGACAGGAACAACAGCTCAACGCGCCGCAAGGCAGCGCATACCGCGAGTTTCCGACCGCACAGACCATGCCGGCTGATGCGGCTTGGCGACGCGACTTGTACCGCACCATCGACTTGAGCAAGGAACAGAATGCGGTGCTCTACTACCCTACCACACCGCAGGACGGACGCGAGAATTTGTTTACGTACTTGTTTAAGTTGCTGCTGCGCAAGCAAATCAAGGCTTACGACTATAAGCTTGACGGCAACGAGGACTTTTCGGCCAAGAACGAGGTGACGGCCAAGCAGTTGATGGACCGCTACCACATCTTTTACGAGTCGAAGGGTGACAAGGTGCGTGTGAACGATGCTGACATTCCGTCGGACGAGGTGAAGGCTTACTTTGTGAAGGAGAGCACTTACTACGACCAGCATACGGCTACTTTCCGCAGTCAGGTGACGGCGCTCTGCCCTGTGCTGAAACGCGGCGATGCAGACTTTGGCGGCGAGCTGGCGCAGTACCCCATGTTCTGGGTGAAGATGAGCGACATTGCGCCTTATCTGGGCAAGCTGATGCTGATGGGATCGTCGCTGAATAATGCGGCTATGATGTCGGCCGACGACTTTTTTACAATGAAGTGTTACAAGGGCGACATTTACAAGGCTGTGAATTTGCAGGACCGCTTGTTGTCGAACTATTGCACGGACGACTCTGCGGTAATTCGCGAACAGAAGCGCATTGAGAAGCAGCTGGTTGATGTGCAGGAGCACGTTTACGGACGCGACAGTGCTTATTATGCCAAGTTGCGTGCCGACTCGCTGGCGCAGGCGGCGGCTGACTCGTTAGCTGCGGCTGGCAAGGCTTCGCGCACAAGCCGCCGCACGGCTACTACTTCGCGTCGCACGTCGAGCACGCGCCGCACAAGCTCTACTAAGGTGTCGTCTGGCAGCTCTACGAAGCAGAGCAAACCGGCCAAGACGAGCTCACACCAGCCTAAGGCTTCAACCGGCAAATCGTCGAGTGGTGGCTACTCTGTACGCCGCCAGAGGCATTGAGAAAGCAAGGGTATGAGGTTATGAGGTGAGGTTATGAGGTTACGAGGTTATGAGGTTATAAAGTAACCTTTGTGTGTTAGGCACGTTATGGTAATCTTTTAACCCCCTAACCTCTTAACCCTCTAACCTCCTACCCCTCTAACCTCTTAACCCTCTAACCCACTAACCTCCTAACCCCTTTTAACCCAATAATCCTCTAACCTCTTAACCCCCTAACCCAAATTATGAGATATACTGAGGAACGTTATATAAGTCTTCTTACAGACTTTGGATTTAAGCGCATTTTCGGCACGCTGCCTAACAAGGACTTGCTGATAAGTTTCCTTAACTCGCTTTTTAACGGTGAGGAGGTGGTGAAAGATGTGCACTTTCTGAACAGCGAACATGTGGGCGACGTGTATGCCGAACGCAAGGCCATTTTTGACGTGTATTGCGAAAATGAGCGAGGCGAGAAGTTTATTGTGGAGATGCAGAATGCAAAGCAGCACTACTTTAAGGACCGCTCATTGTATTATGCTACCTTTCCAATACGCGAACAAGCTCCAAAGGGACAGGACTGGAACTTTAAGCTGGCACACGTCTACGTGGTGGCTCTGCTCAACTTTGACATGCACGAAGAGGCTTTTGCAAGAGACTCCATCATCCATGATGTGGCGCTGATTGACAAGGAAACCAACAAGGTGTTCAACGAGAAACTGAGGTTTAAGTATGTGGAAGTAGCTAAATTCAACAAGAACCTGGACGAGCTTGACACGTTGTATGACAAATGGATATATGTGCTGAAGAACCTTGCCCGGCTCAACAAGCAACCTGCACACTTGCGCAACGCGGTGTTTGACCACTTGTTTTCGGAAGCCGAAATTGCAAGTTTCACCCACACGGAATTGAAGGAATATGAGGATAGCTTGAAGGCTTACCGCGACATAAAGAATTCGCTTGATACTGCCAAGGACGAGGGACGTGCCGAGGGCATGGCTAAAGGTATAGCTGAAGGCATGGCTAAAGGACGAGTTGAGACGCTCAACAAAATGGTTAGCGAAATGAAGAGGGAGGGCCTGGGCTATGACTTGATAGAAAAGCTGACAGGACTGACTCAAAAGGATATTGATGCCATACCATAATGTGGCATTGAATAATGATTTGAACAAGGCCATTGCTGCGCGAATGCTGGCAGCAATGGCCTTTACTACAACAGACGTAAGGACATGAAACTGGTCATTGACTCTAAAATACCCTTTATGCACGGCTATGCCGAACTGCTGGGTGATGTGACATATAAGGCAGGGGCTGAAATTGGTCCCGATGATGTGCGTGACGCTGATGCGCTGATTGTGCGCACTCGCACGCACTGTGACAGGGCGCTGCTTGAAGGCTCGAAGGTTCAGTTTATTGCAACGGCTACTATTGGCTATGACCACCTGGACACGGCGTGGCTGAAGGAGGCTGGCATAGCATGGACTAACTGCCCGGGCTGTAACGCTCGCAGTGTGGCACAGTATATTGAGGCTGTGCTGCTGCAACTGGCTGCACACGGGTGCTGGCGCGCGGGGGGTGAACTGCTGCCTGCTACGGCACGGGTGACGCGCGGTGAACTTGACCGCACGGTGTTTGGCGGTTTGACGCTGGGCATTGTGGGTGTGGGCCATGTGGGCACGCAGGTGCTGCTGATGGCTGAAAGGCTGGGATTTAAGGAGGTGCTGCTTTGCGACCCGCTGCGTGCCGCGCACGAGGGGGCGTCGGGACCTGACTTTGTGGGGCTTGACGAGGTGGCTGAAAGGGCTGACGTGGTGACGTTTCATACGCCGCTGACGCGTGAGCCTCAGCCTTATCCTACGTTCCACTTGGCAGGGCGGGAGTTTTTTGGCAAGTTGCGCAAGGGGGCTGTGGTGATTAACAGTAGTCGAGGCGAGGTGGTGGACACTGCTGCGCTGAAGGCTGCCATGAAGGCCGGACGTGTGCGCACGGCAGTGATTGACACTTGGGAGCATGAGCCTGGCATTGACCGTGAATTGCTTGACATGGTGTTTGTGGGTACACCGCACATTGCGGGTTACAGCGCTGACGGCAAGGCTAACGGTACGCGAATGAGTTTGGAGGCTGTGGCGGGGCATTTTGGATTGGACGCGTCTGCATTCGAAGCTGTGTCGGCGCCTGAGTTGCCTGAGGGGTTTGCTTATTACCCTGAGGGCGTGGGGCATTTGCTTGCGCCCGAACTGCGGCTTTATGACCCTGTGCGCGACAGTGTGGCACTCAAGCTTTGCCCTGACGACTTTGAACGGCTGCGCGGTAATTACCCGCTGAGGAGGGAGGAATCTTGCTAATGTGTTAATGAACTGACGCCGTAGCGTTGCTTGGTTGGCCGCTAACGCGGTAAACATAAGGACATAAGAACATAAGATATAACGTTTGTGTTAGCCGCTTACCGCGGGAACATAAGAACATAAGCTACATAAGAAA
>ENA-ORMX01000394-ORMX01000394.1-human-gut-metagenome-genome-assembly--contig:-NODE-394-length-33807-cov-6.120615_pt1 | contig 33807 bp, 35 predicted proteins | sample MGYA00242108_ERZ509007 | MGnify/ENA primary metagenome ERZ509007 (study PRJEB26280, sample SAMEA2338745) | human gut metagenome | biome: human gut; feature: human-associated habitat; material: faeces...
ATATGCAACTTTAAATGAATAAAAAATATAAAAAATTTAATATAAAAGAATATTTTAAAAATACAAATATCAAAAACAACAATAGATTAAAAATTGTTTATAAATCTTCAATACTATATGGTGTATTATTAGACTTAATTCCTACACTTGTAACAATAATAATTGTTATGACATATAAAACAAATTTTAAATTAGGTTTTTTAAATACAATATTTGCTATATGTTCAATGATAACATTATATTTATTTAGAAAGATAAAAAATAATAAAATTCAAAAAAATATATTAATTGGTGGTAGCTTAATTTCTTTGATAAGTGTTATAAGCTTAGTTATAAGTTTAGGAAAAATAGAAGTTGTTATTTATAATATTATCAGTTATAGTTTTATTATAATATTAGAAATACTTTTTAATATAGAAAGATTTAACAATAAAAAAAATAATGTTAATGAAGAATTTTATATAGAAAGCCAAATATTTATAAATATGATAATGCAAATAGGTAGAGTTATTGGTTATGGACTTTTATTTATAATTGGTTTAAGCAATAATATTATTTATTTTAAAACACTATTATTAATAACAACTCTTATAATACCACTTTATAGTTACTATATGTATCAATTACATTACAAATAAAAATTAATGAAATTATATATAAAATGAAATCGTTACATTAACATAAAGTAGTAATGTAGAAATACAACGCTCAACTGCATTAAACAAAAATTAAAATCAAAAAATATAACAATTTTAAATCTTAACAGGAATATATGAAGATCAGATAGGAGGATTCAACTTGATAAAAATAAAAGACATAACAAACAATGTAAATATATTATCTAAAACTTTACCAGGTTTAAACATTGACAGTATATTTCTTGAACAAAATGGAATTATAGAAAAATGTTTTTACAAGGATGAAGAACTTCATGAATTAAGAAGTTGCGCTAAATTATTAGTTGCTATGGCGGTTGGTATCGCGATTGATAAAAAACTACTAATACAAGGAAAACCGCTAACTTTAAACACCCAAATTTATCCAGCAATCAAAAATGTGATAAATATAACAAATAAAAGTAATATTGATAAGATAAAAAAATGGACTATAAAAAATTTACTGACTCATACTACTGGTTATGAATCACAAATGCTATCTGAGAGATTTATTCAAGATATTGATAAAGAACAATTGGTAAATTACGCTTTAAACTATGATATTCCATATGATGTGGGAAGTAGATTTGCATATAACAATGTAGAGCCATTTATATTATCTGTTTTCTTTCAAGAAGCTTTTAATCAAAATTTGGCAGATTTTATTAATGAAAATATATTTAAAAAACTTAATATTTTAGATTATAAATGGGAAAACTATGGTAAATATTGTGCAGGAGCTACTGGATTATATTTAAAACACTCTGATTTTCATAAGATAGGTCAGTTATTGTTAAATGATGGTAAATATCATAACATTCAAGTTGTGCCAAGCAGTTGGATAAAAGAGATGTGTTCTATGAAATTAGAAACACCATCTATTTATAAACCAGAAAGAGTGTTACCTAAAATGGGAGTGGGTTATTTCACTTTTATATCACGAGATGGTTTTATTTTTAGAGATGGATCTAATGGACAATATATTATTTTAAATAAAAATAAAAGTTTATTAATAACTATAATGTCAACAGAAAAAAATATGAAAAATATTACAGAAATATTAAGAGATATAATTTAAATTAATAAATAAAAAAATTTGAAGTTGGTTGTAGAACAGTACTAAGGAGGGAATTTTTTATGAGCGATGAGTTAAAATTTTTAATAGATGTTGTTAAAGGTGCTAGTCTTTTAATAACAGAGGAATTTGAAGTGCATGCTAAAGGAAATAAGGGTGATTTAGTAACTAATTTTGATTTTGAAATTGAAAAATATATTATTGATAAAATAAAGCAAAATTATCCCAATTTTTCTATAATAAGTGAAGAATATAACAGCGGAAAAACTTTAACTAATAATTGCTTCACCATTGATCCTATTGATGGAACGATAAACTTTGCCAATAATGTTCCTTTATGGGGAATTCAAGTTGCTTGTATAAAAGAAAAGAAAACATGTGCAGCTGTCATATATATTCCTAAAATGAATGAACTATTTTATGCTGATGAAAATGGAGCTTTTTTGAATAATAATCCAATTAAAGTTAATTTGCTTGATTCGAAAAGGGGACTGTATTCTATTGAAGGACCAAATAGATTACTAGGTCAAGTGAAAATGAAGCAAATTAATCCTCATTGTCGAGATTTTTTCTGTGCAGCTATAAACTATGCATGGGTGGCATGTGGTAGATTAAGTGCGACAATTTTCAGAAAGGATTCACTTTGGGATTATGTTCCAGGTCAATATATTGTAGAAAAAGCGGGAGGAGTTATCTATAATGAAAATGGTGCTCACATTGCAGCAAATAACAACGAATTTTTAAACGTTATAAGAGACAATGCTCTATCAACAGATGATGAAAGAGTAGTTATTGTGGACAATATTAAGGATAAATAAAAAGATTGGAGAGTGAATTAAAATGAATATGAGTGTTAATAAAGTTAAAATATTTGTAACAATTCCATTAGAAAATGTGGAGGAAATAAGAAATGCAGTATGTGAAAGTGGAGCTGGAATAATTGGAGATTATTCGTTTTGTACATCATCAACAAAATCAATAGGTACTTTTAAGCCAAATGATAATGCTAATCCATATATCGGAAAAAATAATAATTTGGAATTTGTAGAAGAAGAGAAATTAGAATTTGTTTGTGATATAGATAAGGTTAAAAATGTACTTTCTAAATTAAGAAAAGTGCATCCTTATGAAGAACCAGCAATAGATATTATTCCATTATTAGATGAAAGAAATTTTGAATAATAAATTAATGGAATTTTTGAGGAGGAAATATATGAATAATAAAGTAGCATTAGTTACCGGAGGAACTTCTGGTATTGGGAAAGAAATAGTAAAGGAATTAATTGAAAAGAATGTAAAGGTTATAACTTGTTACAGTAGTAATCAAGAAAATGCTAGAACATTAGAAAATGAGATTAGCAGTAGCAATTTATTAGTATTAAAATGTGATGTAAGTAATGAAGATGAAGTTATTAATATGATGAAACAAATCCAAGAAAAATTTGGGAACATTGATTATCTTGTAAACAACGCGGGTATTTTTATAGATAATTTAATTAAAGATTTTAGTATAGACGATTTTAAAAAAGTCTTAGATGTAAATCTACTTGGAAAAGTTATTTGTACAAAGCATTGCTATTCAATTATGAATGAAGGAGGAAGTATAGTAAATATATCTTCTCATTTAGGAGTTGTTCCTTGTACTGAATCTCCTGCATATTGTTCATCTGCTGCTGGGATTATTACGTTTACGAAAGCAACCGCGCTAGAATTTTCAGATAAAAAAATTAGAGCAAATTGTATATGTCCAGCATTTACTCCAACACCTCTATCATTAAGAGGCTGGAAACAAGAAGAAATAGATCAAAAGCTAAAAGAAACTCCGTTAGGAAGATTTGCTACTCCTGAAGACACTGCTAAACTTTGCTTATTTTTATTATCAGATGAATCAAGCTTTATAACAGGAGAAAATATTTGGATCAATGGAGGAAGATTTTAATCACTGCTATATAAATAGTTTAGCAACACAAAAGTATATTCAAAAGAATAACTATAAAAAGAAGAAGTTATCGGAGTTAAAGAAAAGACTTTATTATATAAAAATAGATGAAAAGAGGAAAAATTATGAAGAAAACAATATTAATATGTGGACTTATAGTTTTATTATTAACTGGGTGTAGTACTTCTACAAAAGAAAAAACAACTGATATTCATTCTTTTGAAGGAACTATAGTGGAATGTGAACAAAAATCTATGATTGTACGTCCAAATGAAAGTGAAGACGAGTACAAGTCAAGCGATAAATTTAAGATTGATTATGTTGATGGTTTTGATTCATGTAATGTTGGAGATGTAGTTAAAATAACTTATGAAGGTGAGATAAATGAGATCTATCCAGCACAAATTAGTGTAACAAAAATAGAATTAAAATCGGAAGAAAAAAACAATGTTTTAAAAAAAATTAATTCTATTGTTGAAAATGGTCCCATAATGTCATCTAATCCTTTCGATTATATTAAAGCAAGTCAAAAAACTTATGATGAATTGTTAGATAAACCTGAAGAGACATTCAGATATGCATTCAGTGATTTAATTCAATCTTATGAAAACAATAAAAGTGATTTAATAAATTATATTGAAGCATTATTATGCAGTGAAATAAATACGAATTTTAAATATGATTTTGAATCAGCCTCTGACTATATAGAAAAATATAAAGAATTCTTATCAACAGATTATAAGTCTTTTAATAAATATGATATTTATGCTAAATTAATATTGAATGAAGTATAAGATTATAAACTTTTTTGAAAAAGAGTTAAACATTGTTTAAAATAAATATTAATTTAGGTTGAGAGGATTTGATAAAATGTATTTTCCCAAGGATATGACTTTTCAGTATTTCTTCTTTGATACATATATAGGTTATTTTATACAAGCATTACCAATATGTTTATTTGTTGGAATAATTTATTGGTTTATAAAACTTAAAAAAGACAAAACCACAACTGTTAGTCAAAAAATATTTTCATGTATTTTTGTTTGTTATACTACAGGTCTTATTTGTTTAACTATTGGACTTGGCTTAATGAATGAGTTATGGTATTCATTCATTTATCATATGAATTCAGGAAATTCCATAAATTGGTTTAATGGAGACTTTAATTTTACTTTAGATTTTATAAATAGAGTTAATGGAGAAACAATTGGTAACATATTAATGTTTTTACCATTTGGTATCTTATACCCATTATCACAAAAAAAATACGAAATGGAAATATACAATTTTAAAAGGAATATTATTGGCTTTAATTATTGAAGTGTTACAGCCAATATTTGGTAGAGCTTTTGATCTTAATGATATCATTTTAAATTCATTAGGTATACTGCTTTCTACAACCATTTTTATGGTTATTAAAAATACAATTAAAAATATGGAGGAATAATACATATGCAATACATATATAATTATTTTAAAGATTGGAATTTGTTTGAAAAACTCTACTTATTTGTTGGGATAGTAGTAGGAATTCTAACATCTATAATTTTTAATGGAACAATAATAGATTCATTATATACTATTACGTATTTAACAACAGCAATTTTAATGTCTAAAGGTAAAGTAGAAAGTTATTTTATTGGAATTATTAGTGTTTTCTTTTATGGAATAGTGTCATATAATCAAGGATACTACGGTGAATTATTAATAACAATTTTTTTGACATTTCCAATGATGATTATTGGTATCATTAGTTGGCTAAAACATCAAGATAAAGACGAAGATGTTGTTATTATCAGTTCATTATCAAAAAAGGAAATAGTTTTTGCTTTTTCTTCTCAATTAATATTATTTTGGGTATATTATTTTTTACTTAAAGCATTTAATACAGATTTGCTTATGATAAGTTCTCTATCAATAGTGACAAGTATATTAGCTACTTATTTTGAGGCAAGAAGAAGTGAGTTATCGTTATTTTGCTATGTAGCAAATGACTTAATTCTTATAACTCTTTGGATGATTCCTATAATTAACGGAGTTACCTCATTAATTTCTGTTCTTATAGGTCCGATGCTTTTACTTGTAAATGATATTTATGGAAGCTATAACTGGAAACGTTTAAAAGATATTCAAAAAGGAAAAGGGATAGAGTAAAAAGTATACTGATGTCATTAAAAGATGTTTTGTGGGCTTCAAACTTATTAAGTGTCTTTTTTTATTTAATTAATTTCTTTCTATGTTATAATCATAAATAAATATAGAAGGTAAATTGCTATATCTCACTTTATGTCCTGTAATCATATTTATAATAATTATACAATTTAGTTATGAAAGGAGAACATTATATGAATCAAGAAAAAATAGGTAAATTTTTATCACAACTTCGAAATGAAAATAATTATACACAAGACGAAATAGCTGAAATATTAAATGTTAATGTTAAAAGTGTAAGTAGATGGGAAAATGGAAAAAATTTACCGGATCATTCTATTATTTTAGAAATATGTAAAATATATAATATATCAGTTAACGAATTTTATGAAGGACGTAAAATAAATAAATCAAAAAAAATAAAACAATTATTAATATTTTATTTTTCAGTTAGTTTTACAGGAATTATTATTTTACCCTGTTTAGGATTAACTGCTCCAACATTTATTATATGTGCAGCAATAATTCCGATATTTGCATTAGTGGATTTATTATCATTGATAATCACAGGAAGTGATATACCTCAAATAACTTTTTATTTGGGTAATTTAAATTTACATCCATTAGTAGCTTTTCCAGTATCAGTCATATTAGCAATTGTTATGTTTATTATTGGAATGTATATTTGGAAATTATTAATAAAATATATTAAATATGTGTCAAATAAAAAGAAAAAATTATATATGAATAATTAAGTGTGATCATTGTTTCGCGTTTCAAATAGCAATAATTAAACTGGTAATAAATTTAATCAGACTCTAGTTATTTTCTTCTTTAAATGATATAATATCTGCTATAAAGAACTGTTGTTTAGGAGAGAATGTATGAACTTAAGACAGGAAATAGAAAATTATATACCTTTTGATGAACAAGAAAAAAAAGATAAAGAGCAGTTTTTAAGATTTATTGATACATTTGATGATGTTTTAACTAGGGATAATATTTTTGGACATTTTTCAGCATCTGCATTTTTAGTAAATAAAAAAAGAAACAAAATGATAGTTGTCTATCATATAATTAACGATGGTTGGATCTATCCAGGTGGACATGCAGATGGGGATGATAATCTTTTATCAGTCGCAGTTCGTGAAGTTGAAGAGGAAACAGGTCTAAAAGCAAAAATATTAGATGAAAATATATATGCAATTCAATCTGCACCTGTCAAAGGACATATAAAAAGTGGAAAGTATGTTTCGTCACACATTCATTTTGATGTTTTGTATCTTATGGAAGCTGATGATAGAATCCCATTAAAATATAAGGAAAATGAGTCAAAGGGTGTAAAATGGATTAGTTTTGAAGAAGCGGATGACAAAACAATGTGTGATTTTATAAGACCAATACATAAAAAAATAATTGAAAAATTAAAGTTTAAATAAAAAACTCGTTTTTATATGAAAAATGAGTTTTTTGTATACAATGGACTATAATTAGCCTTAAGGAAAAATTATAGATTACCTTTTAATTTTTTTATCTTTTCAAATTTTACTTTAGAATATTATTATTTTTTTATTTCTTTCCATCTAATCACAAAGTATAAATAAATGAAAAAAAGTTTTAAATCTGTGATAGAATATATCTAATCAAGTAATTTCATAATAATAGTTGGTTATTAAGTTTTAGAAAAAGGAGAAATTAAGATGGGAACAATTATTGTAGGTGGCGTCATAGAAAAAGATGGTAAGTTTTTATTAGTACAAGAGGCACAAGAAAAATGTAGGGGAAAATGGAATATTCCAGCAGGTCATTTGGATCCTAATGAAAATATTTTTGATGGTGCTAAAAGAGAAGTTTTTGAGGAAACTGGATGTAAAGTTGAATTAAAAAGTGTGTTGCAAATTGCTAACAAAGTATTGGAAAATGATATTTGGATAAGTGTAGTTTTTTCAACTGATTTATTAGAAGAGAATATAACTTATGACAATTCGGAGATCTTAGATGCAAAATGGTTTAGTTATGAAGAACTTTTAAATATGAAAGATGAATTAAGATCATATGATTGGATAATAAATAGTATTTCAAATTTAGTAGAAAACAAAGGCGTAGATATTAATATAATTAAAATAATAAAATAAAAAAATATTCTAGTTGTTAGATGAACTTTGAAATAATCAAATAAAATATAATTTTTTTTCTTAATAGATAAGCTATGATAACTATAAATTTAAACAAAAAGGATAAACAAATGGCTAAATGTTTGGAGGCTTATATGAAAAAAAGACAAGAAGTTTATGATTTATATTGGTATTTTGCTTGTGAAAGGCAAAACATATTTTGGAAAAAATTAACTGGTGAAGAATCACCTTGGACTGAAGATAAGATATTGCAAACATATAAGTTTTGTAATAGTTATAGGGTTAATGATAGAGTTAGTCAGTATTTACTTAAAAACATTATCTATAATGGTAAAAAATATAAAAATGAAGATATGATATTTAGAATAGTTTTATTCAAACTATTTAATAAGGAATCCACTTGGAAATTGCTACTAGATAATTTTGAAGATATTACCCTGAATACATTTGATATAAAAAAATATTCTGAGGTTTTAGAAGAAGCTTTATCAACTGGAGTAAAAATATACAATGATGCTTATATAAGTTGTGCTAATAAAGCATTTGGTTATAAAAGAAAACATGATAACCATTTAGCACTTTTAAATAAAATGTTTATTGAAGATAGAATGCAAGATAAAATATTAAAATGTAAAACCATGCAAGAAGCGTTTAATATTGTTAAAAGTTATCCTTTAATTGGAAATTTTATGGCCTATCAATTAGTTACAGATATTAATTATAGTGATGTTGTTAATTGGAGAGAAGATGAATTTACGGTAGCTGGTCCCGGTTCTTTAAGAGGTATAAAAAAATGTTTCATTGACAAAGGAAAAATGAGTAATGAAGATATAATAAGATATATGTTTGAACATCAAGATGAAGAGTTTAAAAGGTTAGGTTTAGAATTTAAAAGAATTGGTAATAGACCATTACAATTAATAGATTGTCAAAATATATTTTGTGAATTAGATAAATATTGTAGACAAGCTTTACCAGATTTAAAATCAAATAGAACAAAGATAAAGAAAAAATATGTTACAAAACAGGATAGAATAAATTATATTTATCCACCAAAATGGCATATATAAAAAAGTTAAAATCATAATTTATAGTATACTTTAATATTAGTATGGAAAATATTTTCTAAATACTGTATAATTTCAATTGCTAATTGTATCCAGTTTATAAAAGTAGTTAGGAGAAAAAATGAATAGGTTATTTAGAATAAGTTTTGACATATTTTTAACATCGGTAACACCTATTTTAGGGTGGCTTTTGCTTGGAATATTAGTTGATAAAAATTTAATTAATATATTTTCCCTTGTTTATCCAATGCAATTTATCATAACTGCTATATATAGCATATTTGGAACCGGAGCTAACATAAGTGCAATTAAAGACAATAATAAAAATAGTGTTTTTTCAGGATTTTTATTAGGTGCATTAGTAGGAGCATTAATACTTGGAAGCATTGTTTTCAATGTTGATAAATATATTTTATTTATGCATATGGACGTAAAAATATACAATGTTTTTGCTATATATGCTATTGTTCAATATTTTTTGCAATTATTATTAAATCTTTCTTTATGCAAATTATATTATGAAGATAATAATAAGCGTGCAAATAAGTACAGTTTTCTATTCAATTTAATAAACTTTTTGTCACTTATAATAATGTGTTTAATTACTAAAAACCAAATAATAATTGCAAGCGTTTCAATAATAACTACTACAATATTTACTTTAATTATGATATTTAGAACAGTGAATATTACTCATTTTGAAATCAATTTGAAGAATTGTATTAAATATGATTCAGTTTATTTGTTTTCAAAAATTAGTATGTTTATAATATATCTATTTGGATTTAAAAATGCATTTGATTTTGGCGAAAAATACATTTTAGCGACTTCCTTTGCAACCTTAATAACAGATACTCAATGGGATGTATCTGAATCAATAAAGACAGTTGCTCAAATAGATATTGCTAAAAAAGTATTTTCTTATAAAGAACATATAAAAAATAGCAAAAAATTAATTTATATTTTGATTGTATCAACTTTTATCATGGGATTAGTTTTATATCCAAGTTATAAACCAGATATAGCTGTTACATCAATAATTGTAAGTATAGAGTTGATTTCTTTATATGTATATCCAATTTATATAACAAAGTTGACTTTTATACAATTAGAATTTTCTGCTATTAAAGCCACAATCAGCAAGCAAATAGCCAACATATTACGTATAATATGTTCATTTATACCATCACCATTTTGTACTTCTTTTGGATTGGCAGTTTCTGTAGTTGATCAATTATTATCTACACATTATATTATTAAGAAAAACAAACTAAATTTAGAAATAAAAAAAGATTTAGATGAAAAAAATAGTATTTTACTCTGATGCTATTATAGTTTTTTTGCTGCATATTTTGTTGCAAGTCCAATTGCAAAAAAGCAAGCGTTTAAAATAGTAAATCCAAAAGGTGATAATCAAATGTTTATTATCTTATCAATTCAAACATTTACGTTTCTTATTATGGTGGGTTTAATGAGTATATATGCTTTATTTGCACAACATTTAATAAATATCAATGTTATATGTAATTACATAACATTATATTGTAAAAACTTTATAATGGCTTATCCATTGCAAGTATTTTTTGTTGGACCAATAGTAAGAAAAGTCTTTAGAATAATATTAAAAAAGCAATTAAAACAAACATAAAATAAATCAAAAAGGGTAGTATACAGATGTTACAGAACTTAATCGTTATAAAAAAATTTATTTATCACAATATTAGATGGATTTAATGGTGAAGTAATATCATATAATACATCTGAATCGATCTTAGCGATGGTAATAAAGACAATTAGGGTAAAATTAAAAGAGTTATCTCTTGTAAATTTCAGGTTACAATTCTTTAATTAAAAACTATTAATAAATTATTCAACTTTATGGTTCAATTCATTTTTAGTTAGCATTTATTATTCTCAGAAGTTAATTTCTGAGTTGCTTATCAATGTGGAGCTTTAACTTTGCTTATATTCGAGACTTTATACTTCTAAGATTACTTGAATCAACTAAGCAAATTACATCAGTTTTGAAAATTATTTTAAGTATATCACCATTGTGATATAATAGATAAAATTTCTTTGAAGGAAGGCTTAAAATGATAAAAATATTATTAGATACTAATTTACTAATATATAGAGAGGATCATACCGTAATCAATGATAAAATATTAGAACTCACAAGAATTCTTTATGATTCTAATAAATACAAAATAGTAGTTCATCCAATGACCATACAAGATCTAAGCCATATAAAAAACTCAGACGAAAGAGCTATATTTTATAGCAAGGTTAAAGTTTATGAAATAATAGAAAGACCACCAAAAGCCAGTGATGAATTTAACAAACTTGTTGGTTGTTCAAAATTACCGAATGATTTAATTGATAATAATTTGCTATATGCAGTTTATAGAAATTGCGTTAACTATTTGATTACTAATGATACCAAATTAAAAAATAAAGCAAAAAAGATAAGTTTAAGTGACAGGGTATTAGGTATCGAAGATGCTATAAACTTATTTAAACCCCTTGAAGAAAAAGAGATTAGAACACCCACTTTTATAAATTATGAATATTTGTATAATGTTGAAATAGAAGACAATTTTTTTGATTCTTTAAAAGCCGATTATAAAGGATTCGAAAATTGGTATAAGAAAAAATCCCTTGAAGGGAAAAAGGCATACATTACTAGATATTCAAATAATGAAATTAGTTCTTTTCTTATGTTAAAAGTTGAAGATGAAAAAGAAGATTATTCAAATTTTAAAGAACCTTTTAAAAAGGACGTAAGATTAAAAATAACAACATTCAAAGTAGCAAATACTGGAAATAAAATTGGTGAAAGCTATATAAAAATTATTGTTAGAGAGGCGTTAAAAAATAAAGTTAATGAAATATATGTTACTGTTTTTGAAAAACAGGAGGCTTTGATAAAATTATTTTCTGAATATGGCTTTATTCAAAAGACTACAAAAATGACCGAAAAAGCAGATGGAAGTTTTGAGGAAGAATTGGTTCTTGTTAAAAGTATGAATGATCACACTTATCCAAATTTTGATTGGACAAATAGAAATACTTTTATTGTACCAATTCACCAACAATACCATGGAATGTTATTTCCAGAATCAGAAACATCAGCTCAACTTTCTTTTGGAGATCTTGAAGGAGTTAATACTTATTCAAATACGATTAAAAAAGCATATATTTGTAAAGCACCAACACAACAAATAAAGCCCGGTGATGTTCTACTATTTTATGCCAGTGAAATTAAAAGAAGTATTACTACCATAGGTATCGTAGATAATGTGTTTAGTAATTTTGCTACTCCAAAAGATTTATATGCTATGGCAATAAAAAGGACGGTTTATTCATTTGAAGAAATTGAATCAAACTTTGCTTCTAATTCAAAATTAATACTTTTTAAATATTATAGAACGCTAAAAAAACCAATAACATATAATGATTTAATAAAAACTAAATTATTAAAGAGTGCTCCTATATCTATAGTAAGGGTTGATTCCAATTTAGCACAAAAACTCATAAACATTTAAAAGAAAAAATTAAAACAGATAATTTTTATGATATAATGGTTATAATAGATGGGAGATTATAAGATGTGTACTATATTATTACCTATTAAACCAGAATACGCTAATAGAATTGTTGAACAAACTAAGTTATATGAATATAGAAAAAATATATGCAAAAAAAATATAGATAAAATTGTTATTTATAGTACATCTCCAGTAAAGAGAATTATTGCTGAAGTTGAAGTAAAAGCTGTAATTTCAAATACTCCCAATAAATTATGGAATGAAACAAAACAATACTCTGGTATTTCAAAAACTAAATATATGAAATACTTCGAGAATAAGGATGTTGCCTTTGCTTATGAATTAGGAAAAGTAATTGTTTATAAGCAACCAAAAAAGTTAGAAGATATTGGGATAGATTATTATCCTCAATCTTATGTATATTTAACGAATTAGTTTTATCAGTTTTTTATAGTTCAATTTATAAATGTAGGAATAGTATTGAAAAAATCATAAGTGCCATCCTTTCTTAAGGATGGTTTTTTTGTAAGTCACAAAAAAAATCAATCTTTCGATTGATTCTATATATCAAGTTCAAACTATAAAAGTTCGAACAGAAACGTCACTGGAGCGATTAAGCAACAGCTTACGAACCATAACGTTTTCTTTCTAAAAATATTATATATGAATTCTTATTAAATTTCAATGGGAGTATGGAAAAACACATGTAAAAATGCTATAATCTAATTAGATTAAAACTTTTTAAAGGTTATATGGGAGGTAACTATGCGAAGATTTATTTATTATGATAAAGACGGTATAGAATCTTATTTGGCTCAAATAACAAGTGGTATATCTTTTTCCTCATCAACTGAAACTACTAACAGTAATGAAATAGAACATCAAGAATCAAAAGAGAAAAATATTCATTCTGATATAGGGGCAAAATTAGCAGGAATTGGTGTTGAGATTCAAGAAGATATCAGTAAAGGTGAAACTAACAAAACATCAACTAACCAACTGGTTAAATCACTAGAAGAAAAAGTATTAAGTGATTATGCTTTTGATAAAGTATTTGATTTTTTTTCAAAGAATAAAATGTTAAAAACATCTGATTTTAAAATAGGTGATGTTGTAAATTTAGAGGAAAATGTTACTTTCTTTGACTTTGATTATTTTGAAAAATTATTTTCAGAAAATGGGATATCAAGTTTTTCTATAAAACAATCAAAGGATGAATTAAAAAAAATTAGAGATTCCTTATCTGGCCCACAAAAGCAAAATATTGAAGTGAAAAATAAAATTAAAGAAATAGAAAATATGATAAAGCAACAAGAGTCAGAGCGAAAATCCACTTTAGAAATACTGAATATGGCAAAAGTAACATTGCCATATGTTAGATTTGTAATGACAAAAGAATGTTTAATTGTACTTAATGATGATTGCTTTAGGGATACTCCTAATAATATAGCATTTAAGTATGGTGGAAATATTCAAATTGTTGGTTATGTAACTAATATTATAGATGGTGAATCACGAACAGAAAACCAAATTAATGCATTTTCAGAAATGTATAAAATGGTTAATCAAGTTATGATGAGTTTATATAACGGTACAAAGCATGTATATGTAATTCATCCTTTAGCAATGTATTACTAAATAGTTAAGTAGGAGGTAAATATGTTAGAAAATTATATTGAAAAATTAAAACCTTATGTTATAGATTTGTTTAAAAGAGATTCAAGTGGTCACGACATAAGTCATTTGATAAGAACAATGAATACCGCTTTATATCTTCAAGAAAAAGAAGGCGGAGATAGAATTATTATTGGAATAGCAGCGTTTTTACATGATGTACATAGGATAATGCAAAATGAAAGTGGTAAATTTGTTTCGCCTAAAGATTCACTTGAAAAAGTTAAAGAGATTCTATCACACATTGATTTAACAGATGAACAAGTTAATAAAATATGCTATGCAATAGAACAACATGAAGAATATAACTGGAATGGCAAAAATGTAGATGATATTAATACTTTAATCTTACAAGATGCAGATAACTTGGATGCTATTGGTGCAATTGGTATAGGTAGAACTTTTTCTTATGGAGGCTCTCATAACGTAATTATGTATGATGATAAAGTCCCATTAAATCAAAATGATGATTATTCCGAATCAAATGGTGACGATGAATCAACTATACATCATTTTTATCATAAACTATTTAAACTTGGAGACAATATGAACACTACAACTGCTAAAAATTTAGCAAATAGAAGAATTGAATTTATGAAAACATTTGTTAAAGAATTTTTAGATGAATGGAATGCAAATTATTAACTTAAAGGGTATGGGAATTCCCATAATGGAATTTATGCGGGAGTATAAATTCAGTGCTGGCTAGACACGACTTTTACTCCCACATTATGAAAAATATAAAAAGAGGATTAAATTATTTCGATAATTTTTTCCTCTTTTTTTGAAGATTATTTATACAAAAACATATTCATTTAAGACAATTTCTTCAGCCATATTTTTGTAATTATTCATTAACTTTGTCCATTCTAATGGGTTTAATTCTTTACTTTTTTCAGACAGTCTTTCATCATTTTTAATATAATCTTCCATTAGTATTTTGTATAAACTTTCACAAGAATCACTGACTAAAAGAAGATGGTGAGTAAGTTTATTTGTCATCAAAAGTGTTTCATAAAGTGCTTCTTTATTTTGAACAATAAAGTGTAATCTTAGTAATCCATATTTGCCAATTCGTCCACAATCATCGTCCTTTTCTAAATATAAATTTGGTATTAAATAATCTCCTTGTCTTGTGTATTTTATTCCCATAATTTTATCAATCCTTTCTTAATTTTTAAACATTTATTACTTCAGTTTTTGGTATAAGAATTAAAGTATCAACTATATTGTTACCTTCAATATAAGGACAATTTATAATTCCATCTACATAGAAATGGTCTTTCATTAAATCAATATAGTTGCTTAATTCTTCTTCAGAATATAGATTATTTTCCATTTTTACTAATGACATAATGGTATAGTCTTTTTCTAATTCTAATAATTTTTCTTTATTAATTTGTTCTTTATAAGTTATACCAATATTATTATCAGTTAGTAGTTCATTTAAATAATCAATATAATCTTTTGTACTTTTTGAGATAAATTCTTCTGTAAATTTGATATTTTTAATCTCAATATTGTAGTTATCATCTCTAGTTATTTCGATGGAAGATATTAATCTATTTATTAATTCTTTTTGTGCTTTTTTATTTAAACTATCAAACAGATAAGCAAAACTCAAATTGTTTTTAAAGATAAACTCTCCATTATCTTCTTCATATTCTAACTTTTTAAGAAGTTCCACTGTGTATTCTTTAAAGTCATTATCTGGATCAAGAGTAGTTTTCTTTTTAGTTAGTTTATCTATCTCTTTTTTAATAACATCATTTTTATGATTGATAGTTTCTACATCCAAAGTAGAACTTAAATATAAATCTACTAATCTTTTTTCTTGAACTTTTAACTTTTCAATGGCTTTTTCTATTTCTTTTACTTCTTTACTTTTAGTAGAACTACAAGTAATTATTTCATTAGAATTATCATACATAAACCTAGTTAATTCATTCAAAATTCTTTTTAATTTGTCTTCAATTTTATCTGAATTATAGTGATAACCATATCCTTTACAATTAGAATTTTTACATCTTAAATGGTAATAAATTTTAGTTTCATTCTTATACTTTTTGAATGATTCACTAGCAGCAAGTATTTCATTACATAGTGGACATTTTACTAATCCTGCGAATAAGTGGATATGCTCTCCATAATTTGGATGCTTGTTCTTTTCTAAATTTGCTCTTGTGGTATTCCAAGTATTTATCTCAATAATTGGCTCGCAATAATCTTCAACTCTTAAAATATCTTGCGGTTTTCTTTTATACTTTCCATACTCAAATACACCAATATAAATAGAATTAGTAAGTATCTTATAAACTCTGTCTGCTTTCCATTTACCTTGCTTTAAATAAGCATTATTATCTTTCATAATAGTTGCAATATTTCTAGTAGAATGACCTTTTTTACATAGTTCAAATATTTCTTTTACAACTTGTGCTTCAATTGGTTCTACTTCTAAATGACCGGTTTCTTTGTTCCTAATATAACCATAAGGTGCTTTACTTGGGTGTATTTTTTCTAAAGCCATTTCTTCCATAGCACGTTTAGTTCTTGCTCCAATTTCTTTTCTTTCACGTTGACCAAATACTAAATTCATACCAAATATCATTTCACCATTAGCAGTAGATACATCATAAGGTTCAAGTATTAATTCAATCTTAACATCGTGTTCTTCACAGTAATTAAGTAGCCAGAATCCATCATAATTATTTCTAGTTAATCTATCTACTTTAATAGCAATTAACTTATCAATTTTCTTTGATTTGATATCTTTAAGTAGCCTTTGCATTTCTGGTCTCATTAAATCTTTTCCAGAATGTCCGGCATCATTATAGACGTCTACAATATCATAATCATTCTTTTCACAATATTCTTTAATCATTCTAAGTTGTGAATCAATAGAATAACCATTATCTCTTTGGTCATCAGTAGACACTCTTACATAAACTCCACATCTCATAATTTTCCTCCTTTCCTTAATTTTGAGAAATATTAAAATACCTCTCATATGTTTCCTCACTCAAACTCAAAAAAGCAAACCTAAATTTGAAAAAAATTTAATTTTTTTTAATATTTCTCATATGTTTCCTCACTTAAAAGCAAAAAGTATACCCTAAATTTGAAAATTTCTTAAAAAAGTTTCAATTTCTTTCAAATTATACTTTTCTTTATTCTCTTTAATGTAGAATGGTTTATTACTAATTTCATTTACTTTATATTCAAGTATAGTAAGAGTAATGGGATATGTAATTAAATATTGAGTTGGTTCAATAAACTGTAAATTAGTATTTAGAAGAACTTTAACTTTTCCTTTTTTAGTTTTATAAGTAAAGTCTTTAATAAGTTCTAGTAGTTTAGGATTAGGTTTGAGTTCTTGGGTAGTTTTAAATTCAAGCATAAAAAATGTCCTCCTTTCTAGAAAGAGAACATTATCTTTATATTTGGTAGAACAAGCCTTGCCAAGCTTGACTACGGACAAAATAAAAACTTACGAACTTTTAAGTCCGTAAGTTGATTTCAAATGGAGCAAGTGAGGAGAATCGAACTCCCGTCTCAACCTTGGCAAGGTCGCATTCTAGCCGTTGAACCACACCTGCAAGTGCACTAATAATATATCAAAATTCTTTTTTAATTGCAAGTAGTTGTATAAAAATTTTTTTATATATGCTATAATTTATTATATTAGGAAGGTAATAAATTTATGACTAAGAAAAAAATAAATAAAAAAAACTTAAAAAAGATGGTTATAAAGTTTAAAGATAATGCCATTAATTATGTTAAATATAATAGATTATTTTTATCATACATAGTTCTTTCTTTTATAAGCTGTTTTCTATTACGTGCTTTAACTATAGGAAATCCATGGGATATTAAAGCTAATCTTTTTGATATAACTGTTATTATGTTATTAGGTTCACTAGCATATTTTATCAAACCTAAAAAACAATACAGGTTATATATGTCATTTATGATTTTTTACACAATCTTAAATATTGTAAACTCAGTTTATTATGCCTTCTTTAATAGCTTTGCATCATTCGCACTTTTAGCATCAATGGGGCAAACTGCTGAAGTAACTGATGCTGTATTTGAAAAATTAAAATTAATTAACTTTATATATCTTTTAATGCCAATTATATTTGCATTTATAAATCGATATTTAAAAAAGAAAAAATATTTTGAAGAGGTTGAAAAAGTAGAAGTAGGATCTAAACTATTTGTAGGTGTTGCAATTGTTGCAGGTATTCTTTTATTTTTAAATATTTCAACATTGTCAGGAAAAGATATATCTCGTTTTTCAAAACAATGGAATAGAGAATATGTTGTTTCCCGTTTTGGAATAATTGTTTATCAAGGAAATGATTTAGTACAAACTGTAAAAAGTAAAGTATCCAGCCTTTTTGGATATGAAGAAGCAGCTAAAAACTTTAATGAATATTATAAAGACAACACTAGACCAAAAAGTAAAAATGCCTATACCAATAAATACAAAGACTATAATGTAATTGTAATGCATATGGAGAGCATTATGAACTTCTTGATTAATTTAAAAATCAATGGAGTAGAAGTAACACCAAATTTAAACAAACTTGTTAATGAATCAATGTATTTTGATAAATTTTATCCTCAAGTAAGTGTAGGAACGTCTTCTGATACCGAGTTTACTTTTAATACAAGTTTAATGCCTGTTCAAAGTGGAACAGTATTTGTATCATATTATAATCGTAACTACGTAACTTTAGAAAAATTATTATCTGAAAAAAAATATTACACATTCAGTATGCATGGAAATAAAGCAAGCATGTGGAATAGAAGCAAAATGCATGTATCCTTAGGTTATGATGATTTCTATTCTGAAGAATACTATAATGTTGATGAAATAGTTGGATTAGGTTTATCCGATAAATCATTTTTCACTCAAAGTGAAGCGTTAATCAAACAAATCAGTGATATGGTAAGTGATAGCTCTGACTATAACAATTGGATGGGAACGATGATAACTCTATCAAATCATACACCTTTTGATGACGAATCTTTAAAGAATAGTTTTGATGTAACATATCACACTGGAAAATATGATGAAAATGGTAATGAAATAATTTATAACTATTTAGAAGGAACAACTTTTGGTAATTATATTAAATCTGCTCATTATGCCGATAAATGTTTAGGAGAATTCATTAACTACGTAAAAAAACATGATGAATATAATAAAACTTTATTTGTTTTCTATGGTGATCATGCTGCACAATTGTCAAAAAAACAATTTGCTAACTTTATAAATTATGATTTTGCAACAGGTGAACAAAAAGATGAAAGTGATCCAACTTATGTTGACTATGATTATTATGAAAATGAATTATTTAAAAATACACCATTAATATTTTGGACAAAAGACAACTCTATAAAAGGTAAAGTAAGCTATCCAATGGGAATGATAGATGTTCTTCCAACAATTGGAAATATGTTAGGAATATACAATAAATATGCTTTAGGTCATGATATTTTTGAGATAAAAGATAAAAATACCGTGGTGTTCCCAAACGGAAATTTCTTAACTAGCAAAGTATATTATTATAATTCTAAAAATGAAATGAAAGTATTTGGAACTGATACCTTAGATGTCAATTACATTGAGGATCATAAAAAATACACCGAAAAAATATTAGAGATTTCCAATGATATAATAGTTTATAATTTAATAGAAAAAGAAGGGAAAGAAAAAAGCGAATGAAAAAGAAAAGTTTATTGATTGGATTAAGTTTAGTTATTTTAGTTTCCTTACTTGGAATTCTTTCATATTTCGTTTTCTTTCATAAAGAAGCAAGTAAAGACAATAATAAAAAAGATGAAACAACAGTCGTTGATATTAGCGGATATGGAATTACTTTAAATGATACAGATACAGAAGTTTATAAAACTGAATTTAACAACCTAAAAGCAAACTTAGAAAGTGGAAATATTGATTACAATGAATATGCCAAAAGCATTGCAAAATTATATATAATTGATTTATACACGATAGAAAATAAAAAAAATAAATATGATGTTGGTGGTTTAGAATTTATATATGAATCTGCTAAAGAAAACTATATAACTAATGTTACAGATACGTTATATAAATATGTAGAAGATAATACTAATCAAAAAAGAAATCAACAATTACCAGTGGTTGAAAGAATAAATGTTGAAAACATAGAAGAAACAAACTATACAATAAAAGCTACTAACGCTAGTTATAAAGCATATAAAATAAAACTATCTTGGGAATACTTAACAAATTTAGGATATGATAAATCTGCTGAAGTAATTGTTATAAATGATAATAATAAGTTATATGTAGTAGAAGAGAATATAAAATAATATATTTTCTTTTTTTTTGATTATTTGGTACAATGATGGTGTGATGTATATGAAATTAGAATTTTTATTATGGATTTTATTTGTTTTTCTAATATATTCATTTATTGGATGGCTTGTAGAAGTATTATTTATTTTAATAAAGGAAAAAAGATTTGTTAATAGAGGAATAACTAATGGACCAATGTATACTCTATATGGTTTTATTGTTGTTATTCTTATGCTAACTTTAAAAGATGTTGAAAATACTTTTATTGTATTTGGAGCATCAATGATTTATAGTACAGTAATTCAATATTTAACAGGCAAGATTTTAGCTTTTTTAAACAAGAAGGCTTGGTGGGATTATTCCAATAAAAAATATAATTTAGAAGGTTATATTTGTTTAAACTATTCATTGCTTTGGGGATTTTTTGGTACTGTTATAGTAAAATTAATAAATCCATTGTTGTTTGGTCTATTCAATAGTTTCAATATTTATATAGCTGGAATAGTTGAACTTACTTTATTTGGTTTATTGTTAGTAGACTTATTTACATCATTTGTAACTTTAGAAAAGATAAAATTACATAAAATTAAAGAACATGATGATACTTTTGGTAACTGGTTATTTTCATCTATCAAAAAACGTATGGAAAATGCTTATCCCACTTTAAAACGTAAGAGCATTAAAGAAATGATTTTATCAGAAGGAATGACTATTTATCATATATTTTATTTATTTGTTATATGTGCATTTATCGGAGCAGTTGTGGAGATATTTTTTTGTAGATTCACGATGCATAGATGGATGAGTAGATCATCGATAATATTTGGACAATTTTCATTTGTTTGGGGATTTGCCATTGTATTAATAACCATTCTATTCTCAAGATATAAGAATAAAAGCACTTTTTCACTGTTTATACTAGGAACCATTTTAGGTGGGGCTTATGAATATTTCTGCAGTGTTTTCACAGAAGTAGTATATGGAACTGTTTTCTGGGATTATTCAAAAATACCATTTAACTTAAATGGAAGAATCAATTTATTATTTTGCTTTTTCTGGGGATTTGCAACTATTTTAGTAGTAAGATATGTAATACCATTTTTAATGGATCTAATAAATAGAATACCTAAAAAACTATTTAAACCTTTAGCAATTGGTATAGCCATATTTTTGCTACTTGATTTAGGAGTATCGGAAATTGCAATGAGAAGATATAAACATCGTTTAGAAGGATATCCAGCAAGAAATGTAGTTGATAAATTATGTGATGAATATGCTACAAACGATTTTATGGAAAAACGTTATTCAAATATGAAATGGGTTAATAAATAGTTCTTGAAAATGAAAGTATATTGATATATAATGTATTCAATGACGAAGAACAAGAGGAGTAAATACATAATCTTTTAAGAGAGTTAGTGGAAGGTGCAAACTAATAGGTAAGTGTATTGAAGGTAGCTTGGGAGTTAAATAATTGAAAGCAAGTAGGTTATTTCGTAAAATATGCGTTAAATATTTGAGGTAATTAATTTTACAAATTAAGGTGGTACCACGTTAACACGTCCTTATTAGGATGTGTTTTTTTTATTTTGGAGGAGTTATATGGAAGAAGAAATTAAGATTTTTGATGAATATGTTGGTAACTTTGATTTAAAAGATGAAAGAATACTTCGTAAAAAAGAACATAGTTATCGAGTTATGAACTTCGCAAAAAGTATAGCCGAGTCCCTAAAGTTGAATGAAGCTGATATATATATTGCAACACTTGCAGGTCTTGTCCATGATATTGGAAGATTTAATCAATTGAAGTTTTATGGAACATTTAAAGACTCAAAATCCATTGATCATGGAGATGAAGGGTATCGAGTCTTGTGCGACTTTATTGATAATTTTACTACTGATAAGGAAATTCAAAATATAGTTTTATTAGCTACTAAATATCATAATAAATTTAAAATTGGAAATGTGGATGATCGAACAAAAATGTTCTGTAAAATAGTAAGAGATGCTGATAAATTGGATATTATAGAAACTCAGATCAATGAAGTAAATTCTGAAAATATAGTTATAAAAGATGAACTTTTAAAAAGCATCTATGAAAAAAGTTTGTGTAAAAATGAATATTGTGAAACTGAAGAAGATGCAATTCTTCGTATGATTAGTTGGATATTTGATCTAAATTTTCCATATTCATATAAATATTTAAAGGATAATAAAATAATTGAAAGAAAGTTTAATGTGTTAAAAAGAACTCAGGACAAGCAAAAGTTAGCTGAGCTTAAAGAGTTTATATATAGAGAAATAGAGGAGATGAATTTATGTTAGATACAAAATATGATCACTTAAGTGTTGAAAAAGAAAAATATAATAGTTGGAAAGAAAAAGGATATTTCAAATGTGGAAAAGGTAAAACTCCATATTGTATAGTTATTCCGCCTCCAAATGTTACAGGTATATTACATATTGGACATGCTTATGATACAGCTATTCAAGATGTAATTATTCGTTTTAAAAGAATGCAAGGATATGATACTTTATGGCTTCCAGGAATGGATCATGCTGCTATTGCAACTGAAGCTAAAGTTGTTAAAAGATTAAAAGAAAACGGCATTAATAAATACGAATATGGAAGAGAAAACTTCTTAAATGCCTGTTGGGATTGGACTCACGAATATGGTGGAAATATTAGAAATCAATGGGGTAAACTTGGTTTATCAGTTGATTACACAAAAGAAAGATTTACTCTTGATGAAGGGCTTAATAAAGCTGTAACTAAAGTTTTTGTTGATTACTATAATAAGGGACTTATCTATCGTGGTGAAAAAATAATCAACTGGGATCCAGCTGCTAAAACGGCTTTATCAAATGAAGAAGTTATTTATAAGGATGTCGAAGGAGCATTTTATCATTTAAAATACATGATTGAAGGATCTAATGACTATTTAGATGTTGCAACAACTAGACCTGAAACTTTATTTGGTGATACTGCGGTAGCTGTAAATCCAAGTGATGAAAGATATAAAGATTTAATTGGTAAAAATGTAATTCTACCAATTGTTAATAAAACTATTCCAATAATTGGTGATGAACATGCTGATCCTGAATTTGGAACAGGATGTGTTAAAATTACACCTGCTCACGATCCAAATGACTTTGAAGTAGGAAATCGTCATAACTTAGAGAGAATCGTTGTTATGAATGAAGATGCAACTATGAATGAATTTGCTGGTAAATATGTTGGCCAAACACGTGAAGAATGTCGTGAAAACTTACTTAAAGATTTAAAAGAAATGGGTCTTCTTTTAAGCATTGAACCAATGATACACTCTGTAGGTCACTCCGAACGTACTGGAGTTATGGTTGAACCATACCTTTCAAAACAATGGTTTGTTCGTATGCGCCCTTTAGCTGATCATGTTCTTGAAAATCAAAAAAATAAGGACACTAAAGTAAATTTTGTCCCTGAAAGATATGAAAAAACAATGAATCATTGGATGGAAATAACTTATGATTGGTGTATTTCTCGTCAACTTTGGTGGGGCCATAGAATACCTGCTTGGTATAAGGGTGATGAAGTATACGTAGGAGAAAATGCACCAGCTGGAGAAGGTTGGGTACAAGATAATGATGTTCTTGATACTTGGTTCTCTAGTGCATTATGGCCATTTTCAACATTAGGTTGGCCAGAAAACACTGAAGATATGCAAAAATATTTTCCAAATAACTGCTTAGTAACAGGATATGATATCATTCCGTTCTGGGTAAATCGTATGACTTTCCAATCTCTTGAATTAACTGGAAAACGTCCTTTTAAAGATTGTGTAATTCATGGCCTTATTCGTGATAAAGAGGGAAGAAAGATGTCTAAGTCTTTAGGTAACGGAATAGATCCAATGGATATGATAGAAAAGTATGGAGCAGATGCTTTAAGATACTATTTAACAACTGACTGTGCTTTAGGAACAGATCTTCGTTTTGATGAAACAAAGATGTCTAGTACATGGAACTATATCAATAAAATATGGAATGCATCACGTTTTGTTCTTATGAACATCGAATCATTAAAAAAATTAGATTTTTCAAACACAACTGATGAAGATAAATGGATACTAACAAAACTTGAAAACTTGATTAAATCAACAACTAAACATATGGAAAACTACGAATTTAATCTAGTAGGTTCTGAAACTGCTGACTTTATTTGGAATGATTTCTGTAGTAGTTATATTGAATTCTCTAAGTTTACAAGTGATAATGAATCCACAAAATCAACATTATGCTATGTATTAACAGCAATAATGAAACTATTACATCCATTTATGCCATTTGTAACCGAAGAAATTTATAGTATGTTGCCAATTAAAGATAGTGATTCTATAATGATTAGCACTTATCCTGAATATGATAGCAATTTAGTATTTAAAAAAGAAACAGAAAAAGTAGATGAAAAAGTATCCTTCATAGCTGCTTTCCGTAACATTAAAGCTGAAAACGGAATAGGTAAAGATGCTTTAGTTAAAATTAACAATAAAGATAATATTATCTTAAAAATGTTAAAAATTGAAGATTCTTTAACAGAAGATGAACTTACTATTAATTCTTATAATGTTAAATCTGGTGAAATAGAAGCTACTATTTATTATGAAAAAATTGTAACTGAAGAAGAAAAAGCTTTAAAAGAAAAACAAATAGCTGATTTAAAAGCATCAATTGAAAGAAGAAAAAAACTTTTAGCAAACGAAAACTATGTAAGTAAAGCACCGGCTGCTTTAGTTGAAAAAGAAAGACTTACACTTGCATCAGAAATCGAAGCTTTAGAACTTTTAGAAAAATAAAAATAAGTTGGAAAACCCAACTTATTTTTCATATTTCTTTTCATCCTTTTTAATATTGTAATATTGTTCAATTAAAGATGAAAGAACCTGATCAATATCATTTGCATTATCAGAATCTAGAATATCTATTAGAATATCCATATCACTATCATTCATATTTAATGTTTCAATGATATCACTAATTACATCATTTATTAAATCTTCATCAACTCTATATAAATTCGCAAGAAGTCGTGCTAGTTCTCGATAAATTGCTTCATTTGGAAGGTTAGTTTCGTTTTGTTTTTTGATTTCTTCTACAATAAACTCTGGAGTAACTTCTAATCCATACAATTTATATTCTTCTTCAAAGAATGGATTAATTGAACTTAAAAACTCTATATCAGTTTGATCTAAGGAATTAAACATAATTATTTTCTTATAAAAACTAGCATTCTTAATTTCTTTAGTAGTTTCTGCCATAGTTACTAAATCTAATGATTCATTAATATAATCAAATGATTTTTCCCTTATACTTTTTAATGTTTCTTCAATATTCAAATCTTTATTATCTCCATTTTGAGTCTTATATTTATATGTTGAAAAAATATAGTAATCGGATAAAAAAGTTATTTCTTCTAAAGCTATTAAAACTACATTTACTTTGGCTGCTGATTCATTTTGGCAACGATTTAAAGTTAAGTCATAGGAATCCATGCCATTAGCTAATCTTTCATATAAAGAATTGTTTAGCCATAATTTACCATAAAAATCATCTGATTTTATATTATTTGCTTTGAGATTTTGGCTTATTACATTTTGTAATATTTTTATACTAGATAAAAGATTATTTCTTATAATATCTGAATTTGTTCTAATTTTCATAAAAAACACCCTCAATTTGCTAAAATATTATACTAAATTTAGTAAAGAAGTCAAATTTTTTACTCCAAATATAGTTAAAATATGATACTATATTAAATAAGAAAAGAGGAGTATCTATGGAAAGAAAACTAACTGACCAAGAATTAGCAAGAAGAGAAAAGATGAATAGAATCAAAGATATGAACTTAGATCCATTTGGTCATAGATTTGATAGAACAAATAATTCTGCTGAAATAAAAGAAAAATATGGGAGTATAGAACATGACGAATTAGAAAATATGGATATTCATGTATCTGTTGCTGGAAGAATTATGTTCATGAGAAAAATGGGAAAAGCATCATTCTTTACCATAAAAGATAGATTTGGACAAATTCAAGTATATATTTCTATAAATGATGTTGGAGAGGAAGCATATACTTTATTTAAAGCTGCAGATATCGGAGATATTGTTGGTATAAAAGGTAAAGTTATGAAAACTCAAACGGGAGAAATGACAATCAAATGTTTAGAATATACTCATTTAACAAAAGCTTTAAGACCACTTCCTGAAAAAATGCATGGTTTAACTGATGTTGAAGAAAGATATAGAAGACGCTATGTAGATTTAATGATGAATGATGAAACTATGCGTGTTGCATTAATGAGACCAAAAATCATAAGATGTATTCAAAATTTCTTGGATAATAGAGGATTTGTTGAAGTCGAAACACCTATACTAACAACTCTTTTAACAGGTGCATCTGCTCGTCCTTTTATTACTCACCATAATTCTCAAGACTTAGATATGTATCTTCGTATTGCTCTTGAACTTAATTTAAAACGTTTACTTGTTGGTGGTATGGAATCCGTTTACGAAATCGGAAGAGTATTTAGAAATGAAGGAATGGATCCACAACACAATCCAGAATTTACAATGATGGAAGTATATCAAGCTTATTCAGATTTAGAAGGTATGATGGATTTAACTGAAAATATGTATCAAACTATAGCTCGTGAAGTTTGTGGAAAGATGACTTTTAATTATTTAGGAAATGAAATTAACTTAGAAGGACCATGGAAGAGAATTTCAATGGTTGACGCGATTAAAGAAAAAGTGGGAATTGACTTCAAAAAAGAAATGACTGTTGAAGAAGCATTAAAATTAGCTGAAGAATATCATATTGAAGTTGCTGATCATGAACATACAGTTGGTCATATAATCAATTTATTCTTTGAAAAATATGTAGAAGAAACCTTGATTCAACCAACATTCCTTTATGGACATCCAATTGAAATTTCTCCACTTACTAAGAAAAATCCAGAAGATCCAAGATTTGTTGATAGATTTGAATTATTTATTTCTGGAAAAGAAGCAGCAAACGCTTATACAGAACTTAATGATCCAATTGATCAATTAGAAAGATTTAAAGAACAATTAAAAGAAAAAGAATTGGGAAATGAAGAGGCAAATGATATAGACTATGACTTTATCGAAGCTTTGGAATATGGTATGCCACCTGCTGGTGGAATAGGTTATGGAATAGATAGACTAGTAATGTTCTTTACAGAGTCTGCATCTATTAGAGATGTGCTTTTATTCCCAACAATGAAACCTAGAAAAAATGAATTAGATATGTAAAAGTTTTCATATCTTTTTTTTTTGATTTTACATCAAAATGTAAAAAATATAAAAAATAATAAAAAAAAGTAGATAATTGTAAAAAAATGGGGTAAAATGTAATCATAGAAAGGTGTGTAAAATAGATGAAAAAGAATAAAACAGCTAAAACAGGAATTATAGTAGCTATACTACTATTAGCAGTTGGATTTGCAGCTATCACTACTACATTAGTAATTAATGGTACTGCAAAAATCGTTCCAGATAGTGAGAACTTTGAAAAAAATGTAATCTTTACAGAAGCAACTGCAACAGAAGGAGCAACAGCAACAATAAGTACTGATGGTAAAACTATTACTTTTACTACACAAGAAATGAAAAATATTGGTGATGAAGCAACTTTAACTTACAAAATTAAAAATGCTAGTCAATATGATGCATTAATTGGATCAATTACTTGTGAAGCTCCTAAATCAGAAACTGCAACTGAAACTGAAAATGCTAATGCAGATGCTTATGGTAAATATTTAACTGTTACACCAAGTAATGGATTAAATGGTACTACAGTAGCAAAAGGAACTACTTCAGCTACATCTGATACTGTAAAAGTTGTACAAAAAAGATCATTTGTTTCTACTGATACAGAAACAACTAAAACAATTACTTTCAAATGTACAATTCCAGCTACTGCTAAAGAAGCTGAATAATTTTGATAGAAAATAGTTAAAGAGTGGTGGGCATGATGTTTAAATTTATTACTCAAATAGTTTTAGAATTAGGCTTTGCATGCTTATTATTCTTTAATGTTTTTGTGTCAAAATCATTGGATACAACGATATGTTTGATTGGTTTATCTGTTTTTTTGATACTGATGATACTACTAAGAAATTTTAAAAGACCAGTTCTAAGAAACAAGAATGATGGATTGGTAGTTGTATTAGGTTCTACCATTATTTTAATGGGAGCTTTTTACATGTTGGGGTTTAAAACTGGATTTAGTACAAGCTATAGTTGTATATTTAAAAATTATATATCAACATTTACTTGGATAAAAGTATTCTTAATTGTGATACTTTCTGAAGTAATGCGTTATATAGCTGTAAATATGGAATATAGGAATAAATTATTCAATTATTTAACTCAGGGTGTTCTTTTAATAATTTTTTTCTTTATTGAAATGAATATTGCAACAAAAAGTTATAATTTTTCAAGTTTTAACCAACTATATGAATTTTTTGCTTTGATATTTGTTCAAAGTATATCAAAAAACTTATTATTGAATTTTGTTACAAAAAGATATGGAATATATCCTTGTTTAGGTTATCGATTAATAATGGACTTACATATTTATTTATTTACGATTACACCTAAAATCAACATATTTATTGAAGGCGTTATCCTATTAGTTTTCCCTTATGTAATATATTCGATATTGAAGTCTTTTGAACCAAAACCAACATTAGAGCCAATTAGGAAGACTAAAAAAAATAATAAGATAAGCACAGTTGTCTTTACTATTATTTTTGGTGTTCTTGTAGCGTTAGTTTCTAGAGAATTTGAATATGCGATGATAGCAATTGGCTCTGGATCAATGACAGGAACTATAAATAAAGGAGATGCCGTTATTTATAAAAGATACCATAAAGATACAGATGAACTAAAAGAGGGCGATATCTTAGTATATGTTAAAGAAAACATGACAATTGTTCACCGTATATATAGAACATTCTCTTTAGATGGTGAAACCGTTTACCAAACTAAGGGTGATTATAATGAGAATGCTGATAATTGGATAGTTGAAAAAAGTGATATAACAGGTGTAGTAAAACTAAGAGTATTATGGATTGCTTGGCCATCTGTATATATAAATGAGATATTTTAATAGAGAGGTGTTAAACTATGGAAAAAATGGAATTGCCATTACTTAAAGGCAGTGATAGAGAAAAGTGTATTCCAATAACTGTTATTGTTGGATTAATTGGATTAGTTGTATTTTTCTTACTTGCATCTTTAGCTTTAACTTTTAAAAGTAATTATAAGTTACATTATAGTGAAAATAGTAATTTAGATTATACAGTTAATTTAAAAGATAATAGTTTTGGTATGAAAACCATAAGAAAAGATGAAAATAAAGAAATAATTTCTTCACTTGTTGATACAATTGATGCAAAGTTCAGCTACAATTTCAAAAGTAATGAAAATTTAGGACTTGAATATTCTTATTATGTAAAAGCGAGTGTTCAAGTAGATAACTCAGAAGGAAAGAACTTTTATAAAGAAGATGACATGTTAATCGAGAAAAAAGAGTTCAGTGATTTAAGCAATAATATGTTTAAAATCAATGAAAACGTTAACATTAACTATGAAAAATATAATGATTTAGCAAGACAATTCATAAATACATATGGAATATCAGCTGATGCCAAATTGGTAGTAGGTTTATATATCGACGTTGCTGGAAAACATGCTAACTTTGATAAAAAGCTTTCCGACAGTGCTGTTATTGAGCTAAGCATTCCACTTACAACAAAAACTACAGAAATTAAGCCTAATTATCAATTATCTAACAGCCAAGATCAAATACTTCAATATAAATCAACAATTATTAATAACCCTTATTTATTTGGATTTGCAATAACTTTAAGTGTAATTGATTTAATCGCGATGGTTTCAATAATTATTTGGATCATAAAAAACAGAGATCACAATACATTATATAAAAAGAAATTGGATAAAATATTAAAAGATTATGAAAGATACATAAGTGAAACAGTAATTACTGAAAGAGTAGAAGATATGATGAAAACTCGAAGCTTACGTATCGAGGTAGTAAAAGACTTTGAAGGTCTAATCGATATTCGTGATAGTCTAGGAAAACCAATTTTATTCCATGAGGAAAGACCTGGACAAGAAGCAGTATTCTATATCTTATCTGATCGTGTTGGATATATATATGTAATGCGTGCTAATGATTTTAAAAAGAAAAAAATTATGACAAATAAGAAAAAATAGTATCACAAGTTGATACTTTTTTTGTGCTATAACTTAGCATATTCACATAATATTTTATTGGTGATTAAAATATGTTTCAAAACACATATCGTAGTCGTATTTTAATAATATCAATAGTAATAATTCTTTTATTTATTCTAATCATAGGTAGAATATTTTTTATTCAGGTAATAGATTATAAAAAGCTTAACAGTTTAGCCAACGATTTATGGAGTAGAAACCTACCAATTGGAGCTGACCGTGGTTTAATAACTGATCGTAATGGAGTAGTTTTAGCAGAAAACATAACAACAACTTCACTGGTAGTTGTACCAAATCAAATTGTTGATAAAGAATCAACCGCCAAAAAGCTATCTGAAATTCTTAATACTAATTATGATGATATGTTAAAACATTTAAATAAAAAGACCTCTATAGAAAGAATACATCCTGAAGGAAGAAAACTATCTTTTGAAATTGCTGATAAGATCAACTCTTTAAATTTAGATGGTGTATATTTACTAAAAGAATCTAAAAGAAATTATCCATATAATAACTTGCTTTCTCATGTTTTGGGGTATGTTGGAATTGATAATCAAGGTTTATCAGGTATTGAACTTGCCTATGATGAATATTTAAAAGGAGAAGATGGGTCAATCAAGTATTATTCTGATGGTTTCGGTAAAAAGCTTGAAAAAGCAACAGTTTATAATTCTCCTCAAAGTGGAATGAATGTTGCTTTAACAATCGATATAAATATTCAACAAGCAATTGAAAATGAACTTGACAACGTTGTTACTAAATATAATCCTGAACAAGCATTAATAGTAGTTGCTAACCCTAAAACAGGCGAAATATATGGAATGTCATCAAGGCCAAATTTTAATCCCAATGAATATAATAAATACGATTTAGAAACTATAAATAGAAACTTACCGATATTTAATACGTATGAACCCGGAAGTACTTTCAAAGTTATAAGTCTTGCGAGTTCAATTCAAGAAAAAACAATCAATTTATTTGAAGATAAGTACTTTGATTCTGGTTCCATAAATGTAAGTGGGTCTAGAATAAAGTGTTGGAAACACGGTGGACATGGAAGTCAAACATTTTTACAAGTTGTTGAAAATTCATGTAATCTTGGTGTTACTACAAGAACATTTTTAAGTTCTTTAATTACCCCTTAAATGGTATTAAATCATTAGATATTATGGAAGTCTATACTACCAATGATTTTGCCTATGCTGGTAATATATATCACTCAGAACTTGATTTGGAACAGCCAAAAGGATGTTTGAGCTATACTTCAAATCATGTAAAGAATAGTAGAAAAATAAACAATCGTTCTTATGATATTAACACTAGTAATTATAAAAAATTAACTACCAACAAAGATGCCAAGGTAATAGAGTTATATGATGATTTAGAAGATTATGTTCTTAAAAAAGATAGAAAGATAATTAGGAATTATTTAGTTAAAGGAATTTCTTTTAAATATAGATATAGAATTTTGGAAGTAACATTAAATGAAACAGAAATGATTCTATGTTTTCTAAAAGATGTTAAGATATTTGATAACGAAAATAAGTTAAGTATTAGAAAGGGATATGAAAAGTGTTCTTTAAAATATAAAATGAGGGTTGGGGATAAGAATTCCTTAAATTATGCCAAGTATCTTATTGATAAAGAGTATGAGCAGATAACAAATCCATTTATGATAAATCATCTTAATAATTTAACAAAAATTTTAACGGATAATGTTAAATCTATTGATAGAAGTATAAAGAAGAAAAAGATGACTAAAGGTATTGTGTTTACTGCATCAAGAAACTTTTTAATAATTGAAAAAAGGTCCAATTGCCTATATATAAGAATTTTAGCTGTTGAAGATGAAAATAATATTTTATCTGTTGTAGGTCGTAGAACTTATGAACCTTTATGTAGAAGTTTTAAAATTAAAGAAGAATCTGACATAGAAACTATTATGCCTTTAATCAAAAAGAGTTTTGAACTAATTAGAATAAATCCAATTGATGTTAAAAATAAATTAAATGAGCTATACTATAAAAAGAATTCATTATATTCTATTGATAATAATATTATAACTATAATTGCTAGTGATGATATTAGTAATTATAAAGATTTAATATATAATGGTAAAACATTAAATTATTCGCGTATTAAATTTTATAATCTAAAAAATATTACAGATTCTCAAACTAAGTTATTATTATATAAGTATGTAAATATTGATAATGCTTTAAATAAAGATAAATATAGTGAAGTTCAATTTATAAGTTATACAAGTTTATTTAAAAATGCATTTGAAAATAGTAATTTAGATATAGATAAATATATATATGATTCAACAAAAGTAAATAAATAATTATTTACTTTTTCTTATATCTTGACATTATTTTTGCTTTAATTTATAATGAATTAGTTTGAAAAAGGAGGATTTATGAAAAAAACTAAAATCGTTACAAGTATTGGACCTGCAAGTTCTAGTGTAGAAGTATTTGAAAAAATGGTAGAAGCAGGAGCAAATGTTGCTAGAATTAATTTTTCTCATGCAACTATTGAAGAAAGAGAAACAGTTGTTAGTACTGTAAAAGAAGTCAGAAAAAGAACTAATAAAAATATAGCAATATTATATGATACAAAAGGACCAGAATTTAGAAGTGGTGTTGCTAAAGAAGATGGAATTAGTTTAGTAAGTGGAAAAACAATTAAAATTGTAAAAGAAGATGTTATTGGTAATGAAGAAAGATTTACTGTTAACCATAAAACTGCTATTGATGCATTACAAATTGGAGATATTGTTTTACTTGAAAATGGACTTATGAAAATTGAAGTAATTGAAAAAGCAGATGATTATGTTAATTGTAAAATAATAAACGGTGGCATTTTATTTTCTAAAAAAAG
>ENA-ORMX01000412-ORMX01000412.1-human-gut-metagenome-genome-assembly--contig:-NODE-412-length-33065-cov-3.969706_pt1 | contig 33065 bp, 48 predicted proteins | sample MGYA00242108_ERZ509007 | MGnify/ENA primary metagenome ERZ509007 (study PRJEB26280, sample SAMEA2338745) | human gut metagenome | biome: human gut; feature: human-associated habitat; material: faeces...
CATCGCAAAGGAGGCTATGCGATTTTATTATGCTTCAAAAGTTGTAAAGTGCTGTCACTCCTTATGAAAATGTGTAATAGCTGTTTACTTTTTTGATAGTTGTCGCGAAAGGAAGCTGATCAGAATACTGCTCAATCTGCCGCTCTAAGATAATGGAGTTGGTGAATACTACGTATGTGCGTCCGTCAATCTCAATCTGCAATTCCACACAGTGCTTTCCCTGGACGGCTCGGCTATCGAATTTTCGCCACGCCTTAACGATAATCTCGCGGTTGAACAATTCAGAGATATGGATTTTATCCCCTTCAAGGCCTGTTTCTTCTCTTGCGAAATCACTGAACTTCTTTATGGTGCTTCACTTCCTTCCACAAGTCGTCAATATGAGTTGCCATCGTGTAATGGTGACTATTTGCGTGCTTGATCCATCCTTTTGCTGATGCGATTTTAGCAAGTGCCTGGTCTTTGCTGATTCTCCCATGCTTCAAAAGGTACATTGTTTCTTTCAGATGCTTCTTGATGCCCTTCGCCGTCCGCTTCCTCACAAGTATGTAGCGTGGGAAGTGTCGATAGCCGAGAAAATCGACGCCGTGAGATACCGGGAACAGTTCGCACTTACTCAGCCTCAGTTTTAATGTGTCCTGCAGATATTTCGGCAGCCAGGTGCGAATCCTTCGCAGCTCTTCTTTATCGAGCGAGAAGAAACAAAAGTCGTCGCAATAGCGGATGTAATCCTTCACGCAAAGTTCATATTTTACTTTTGTGTCCAATTCATTGAGATACAGGTTCCCGAACCACTGACTCAAGTAATTCCCAATCGGGACATTCGTCTGTGTATTCGTACTATCAATAATCTCATTCAACAGTGCTATGAGACGCTTGTCCTTAAACTTATGCTTCAAGATGCCTTTCAGGACATCGTGGTCGATTGATGGGTAGAACTTCGATATATCACACTTGAGACAATACAGATTCCGGCGCACCATCTGCATACATCTTTTGCTTCCTGCATGCTGCCCCTTTTCTTTGCGACAAGCATAGCTGTCGTAAATCATAAAGCTGTCCATGATTGGTGCCAACACGTTCATAATTGCATGGTGCGCAATCCTGTCCGGGTAAAACGGTAAAATATAAATTGTCCGTTCTTTTGGCTCATAGATCTGCTTGGTAGCGTATTGAGATGTATGATAGGTTCCTTTCTCCAGCATCTCTTTCAGGCGCATAAGGTATTCATCGCAGTTCTCTTCCACAATTTTGACTTTATCCTGATAATGTTTTCCCTGCGCTGCTTTATAAAAGGCGACTCGCAAGTTGTCCATATCGGTTATCTTGTCGTATAAATTCCCATAGCGTTTCATTTGATTCTCCATTTTTTAATCCCGCTGACGTTCGATTTCTCTACACTAGCCCGCGGGCAATCTCCGTTGTGTGTTCTGCCTTCAAAAATCATCCAGCAAGGCCTCTGTACTCAGCTGAGGAGTTTTGGCTAGACGGATATAGCCTATATAAATAGGTCCCCATATCAGACGCGCCCCGACCAGCGTTGTTGTCATTCCGGTTAGCCGACAGGTTATTACCATTGACCGACCGCGAGCCACAAGACGACCTGTCATTCCAGTTCGCACCGACGAGCAAGCGATAGCACAGAAGCCTATGAAATTTTTGCGCGAGCGACTTGCGACCGCACTTCGTGCGGTTCGGCTTGTCGTCCAGGCGGCCAGAGGCCAGCGATTAGCGAGCCACCGACCTCAGCTCAGACGCGCCCCGACCAGCGATGTTGTCATACCGGTAAGCCGACAGGCTATCACCACTGACCGACCGCGAGCCACAAGACGACCCGCCATTCCAGTCCGCACCGACGAGCAAGCGAACAGGTCCAACGCCCCATGTATTGCCATACTTTGTTTTGTCGCCATCTACTTCCGCGTTTCCTACTCGATTGCCTGGATCCCACGTATAATTTCCGAGATAATAGTTTGTATCATTTGCCACGAGATTTGATGCTCCGGCCTTCGCTGGCACCATTGAGATGTCGCCACACCACTGCCACTGCACACCTACGCAATCTTCTACGCCGTAGTTAGAAATCATACGTCGGCCTGCGGTATCTACATGGCCTCCGGTCGTGCCCGGATCAGCTGATCCCGCAATGTTGGTTTTCTCATTCGAGCCTTTTGCAAAATCGACAAATTCATCGCGCCAGATAAGGCGCTTCCCGAGCTTGTGGAAGTATTCTACGAATTTTTCGCCATGCCACGGCACCGGCGAATAGCCATCCTGGATTGTAGCGCCGTACTGTGATACAAGTTTCGAGCCATCCCATCCTGCAAGGTAGATGTCCACCCAAGCTGTGCCGCACCACACCATTCCGGCGTTCGATGCGATTGCCCTCCACTTGAGGTCCCACACAGATGCCGGCAAGATGTCGCCGGTCACGTACCCCGAAAGAGCGTGGCCGCTGATCGTGTCCACGGACTTGCAGAGGCAGTGGAAGCCGCCAATCTGGCGGACATTGCCTGCAGTATACCCAGTCGGGCAGGTGGCGTTTGCCGACAGTACAAAAGTGGGTACGTTGCCAGACTGTGGCTTTGCTGCATAAATATAGAAATCTTTCCCTGCGCGGTTCCCTGCCGTTGCATATGTTCCGCTATCCCACGATGATGCTGCATTCATGTCCAGCGTGACATCAGCATTAGATACACATCCGTCCCCGTTGATGTTAATCCACGTCGGGTGGATTGTCATTTTTGTCTGTGCCGGCGTCGGTAAAGACGAGCGCTCATAAAAAGCCGGCGACGTTGCTACGATAATGCTAGATCTTGCATCAATATTGCCATTGATGTCACCATCCGGCGTGAACAGCTTCTTCGTATATACATTTCCCCATGGTTTTGCTTCTGTGCCCAAGCTGCCCTCTCCGGCCGCCCGCGGGACAAAATTTCTTGTTGTCATGCTATTCCTTCTTTCTTATGTTCTCGGCATAATATCGCCGCTGTCATCAAGCTCAAAATTCACGGAGTAAATCGGATCATCTGCCGGCTCGATGTCTCCAGTGTCATTTATGTCAAAAAATTCGCCGTCCGATGTGTAAAGGCGGTTCACGACCCATTCAGCCGAGCCGTCTTTGATGTGATCTCCCAGCTTTGCCGACGATAAGTCAAGCAATGTTGCTCCGGTCGTGCCAGCTGTCACGCACTCAAGTCTGAAGTTGTGCTGTAGCAACTGCGTGTCATAGAGCAAGTCCCCGGCTTTGTAGGCCGTGTTCCGCAGCACAATGCCCAAGCTGTCCGCCAGGATCGCATTCGTCACCAGTCCGGCCGGATCTATCGTTACCTTGACGGCGCTGGCATTCTGCACCGCGATATTCATCGCATACGTCGCCGACGCTTTCAGGTCTGCACTCTTCGGCGGGATGTAGTCTGGATTGCTATCCAGGCTGATCATGTACAGGATTTCGCCGGCATCCGGGTCTTTTGCAAAAAGCCCCCACTCGCGCGAGTAAAATCCCGCTTCAACGTTTGTCGTAAGGATGACGCCAGTCACTTTGCAGAGTCCGTTCGACACTTTTACTGCGCTGATTGCCAATTCCGCCCTTGCGCTTACGAGATCGGTCAGATTGTCTACTTCCGCGCTCGTCTCATTCCCGTCGCCCAGCTTTATCTTTGTCAGTTCGAGCTTGGTGCCAGATTCTACTTTCAGCTGCAGGGCGCGGCCTGCTGCGGTCAATACGCCACCGCTCCAGTTCGCCATATCCTTTCCTCCTTCTAAATTTCATTAGTCTTGCATACATAAGGGACAGATGTCATCCCTATTGGCACATTCACCGTGCTGTCGCTTGCGAGCTTCGGCGCAACGTCTGCCGACTTCACCATGGTGAGTCCTGCGCCAATGTAGATAGTCGCAGTAGTCTGCGCGTTCTGGATGGGCTGCGGGATGATTTCGTAGGCACTTTCCTGTGATAATACTTGACCGAAAAATGCCGTTCCTTCTGTCTCTCGTCGAAAATTAACAGCGTCCAGCCAAGACCTCGCGTTCTTATTCGTGTCAATGGCCTTCGCGACAACTGGTATATCTGCTTCTCGTATCGTTTCTGTCGTCGCAATGTCGACGCGGAAACATCCCGGCGAGCCGCCATACTCGAACCACTCTTCAATATGGGCACTTCCCCAGACTGCTTTAAGCATCTTCTCGACCGCCGCCGGTGTTCCTTTAGTTCGATGCCAGGCAATCGATTCTTTAACCAGCCGCCTTTTTGTTGCAATATCCAGCCCTAGCGGCTCATAAAAATCTACATGCCATTGCCAAGCCAGCAGGTCTACCACTGTCTCCGGCAGCTCATCCAGGCGCGGTAAATGCAGCGTCTCTGCCGTTGCCCTCGTCACCGCTTGCAGCTCCGCATCTAAGGCTCTGGCCGCCGCTGACACTTGCGGATCCTCCAGCAGATTGCTTGGCAGGATGTCAAGCAGGCTGATGCTTGTTAAGTCTTTAATCATCTTCCAAGCCCTCGAATCTTGCGCCTATCGTGCCCGCTACAGCTACCTGCGCACGTGTGATGACCATGTATTCCGGCTCTGTGATTTCCGCCCGCTTGACGCCAGCGCTGCGCAGTCGGTAGTAAAGTTCCGTAGGGTTTACATCCCGCCCCAGCTTCGACTTCTGCCACAGCACATAATCTGCTACAACCTGTTGCGCCGCCCGCTGGATGTTCGCCGCCTCGGTTGCATCGCTTCTGTCAATCCAGTAAGACACTGTTACGTTATACGTCACCTTCGTCGGAGGCTTTACGGTCACTTTATCCGTCAGCGGGCGTACCGCCCTGTTATTCAGCGCCGCGCTGATTGTTTCCAGCAGCTCGCTCCCAGGCACTTCTCCCCCCGTCAGCAAAGGGTATACCACCACTTCCGTCGGTGCCGGGCTATCTACTGATACATCTGTTACTAAAGCGCTCGACTCTTTCGTAAAGTATTCATAGGCTCCAACAGGTCCAGCAGTCGAATACCGTTCCGGCGCTTCGTGGATTCGCTTCCGGAAGCTCTCATCATCCTCTTCATCCGCGCCGCCCGCGCTGGCAGTCGTATTTTTTACCGTTGCGACAAACGGCACCGGATCAACCAGTCTGTTGAGTTCTCCGGCCAAGTATCCGTTCCCTTTCACCCCCGTTTCCGTACATGTCGCTCTTGCATCCACTGACATTTCGCCGGATTTTATGACCGCCGCATCGTCCAAGGCAAACAGTGTGCCGTCTCCTGCCGTCACACGTGTTCCTTGTGGTATCAGGGTAGCTGCTCCTCTGGCCGATGATACTTGCAGGCGAATCGTTGCTGTAGCTGCCGATGGCTGCAGGCGATATGTGCCAGTAAGGGCGCCGATATGATCAAGGTAGTCGCCTGTAGCAAACGCCAAGAGGTTCTGCTTGGCTGTCGCGTCGATCAATATCCTTTGCTGGATTATGAGTGCTTCAATGCCCCGAAGGAAGAGTCGTAGCGGGTCTGCGCGGGCCAGTTTGCGCCCAAGCAGCCCCTCGACGGTCGTTATGATGTTTCCCTCGATCGTCTGCGGGTCTGATTCTGCAAATGTGATGTCTGGCAGATTTTTAAGCTCCATCAATCTCAATCCTCACTTTCGCCTGCAGCTCTCCATCCTGCTCGCTGCCCTCATATCCGACAGACACCACCCGCGCGCGAGGCTCATACCGATGTACCGCATCGACAATTTCGGCCGTCATACGCGCCTGGGCAGCGGCTACCGGCAAATCAATCAACTCTCCATCTACGCCAAACTCCCGGTCCATCGGGACGGTCTTTTTCAACGTAGTCAGTATCATGCGTACATTCTGGGCTACTTCTTCCATTGTACCTTTCGGCGCAAAATTGATATTTTGCTGTTCCGTGGTAATGTCCAGCTGCATCATACCCCTCCTTGCACTGCTCCTGCTGCCGGTGATGACGGAACGTATTCTTTCAGCGTGACATCAATCTGTGTCATGATGACGCGACCGTTATTGTCAATCGTATCGACTGACTCCCCTACGCTCTCGACGACCCACGGATATTGCCCTACAGTCTGATTGCACAGCACAAAATACATGGCTTCGCCTGACTCGCATAAGTTCCTTACTCGGTCAGCCTCCGCCGTCGGATTGATACCTAAAGACGCTGATAGCTGCATCGTGAAGGTGATTTCTGCCACATCCGGGCCTATATACTCCAGCATCGGCTTATTCCCAATCAAGTTATGCGTCGCGAACCTGGCTTTGTGCGTCCGCTTCAGGTCGCGGAATGTGCGTACTTTGCGACTCGACACCTCGAAAACAATACTGCCCAGAGAGCCGATTGGTGCCGACAATCCCCAAGATGACAGCTTCCCGCGCCAATCCCCCGGCAACATGGATAGTCCGGCTGCCAGCTTCTTCTGGTAGCTCCCTGATATCCCCGATAGAAATGACATGATCACCCTCCTATGAACACATTTCCGCTCCCTGTCGTGTGCGTTCCACCTTTGCCGCAGCTCTGGCATGTTGTGGCGTCACCAATGCGGACAGCCGCCCGCCCGTTGACGAATACCGTCCCCGAGCCTCCTGTGGTAGCAAACGTGCCACCATGCGGGCAGTTGCATGGGCCCGTATCGCCTTTCCGATGCGCTCCCAATCCGTTGATAAACACATCTCCGGACACCACGGCATTTGTTCCGGTGCGACTGTGCGGGCAGTCCGGTAAGCCCAAATCACACGTTCCGGTTTCTTGATCTCCTTTTCTTGCTGCCGCCGGCATTGCTTCCACCTCCCGTACCCAAGTTGGGCACAATCAGTTCAAATTGATGGTTGCTCCCTTGATAATGATGGCGCCCGTCACATTTACCGTCAGCGTGGAGCTTCCACGGTCGTACTCGATATACGATCCGTCTGCAAAGTCCAGCCGCATCACGTCCGCGCTGGCAACTTGTGGCGGCTGCTTGTCGGTAAAATACGACCCAAGTATCCAGCCGGTCGAAAAATTCTTGTCGTTGTTGGCAAAAAGGCAAACCGCTTGGTCTCCGATGTCCGGCACCCAGTAGTCTTTATTTTTCCCGCTGAAACGATGCATGATATGGAGTTCCGGGCTGCTCGTTCCGTCTTTGTCATCGAATGTCACCCGCGCGGTGTCGCGTTCTGGATACACCGCCGATACTGTGCCAGTCCGCACCATGCCGCGCAGGGCTCGTTCTACGTCAGTAGCCATCAATAACCCTCCTCAGGTCAATCTTTGTGGTATAGCCGTTTCCGATGTCATGCGTGCTGCGCGTAATCAGATACTTGCCATCGTAGTTGTGCCATCCATGGAGCTGGACGGTGTTGCTGGCGAGCAGGGCGAAATTCCCCATCATGGTCAGTGACACGGAAACTTCTTCCAGGTTCTTTTCGTGGAGCTTCTTCTTTGCCATCTTCTCGGCTGCTTCCAGTGAGTCCACTTTCTCGTTCACCTGCAGTGTCTGCCCCTCTTTCCGTTTCGGATCCGTGAATGTGTATTCGATCAACTCGTCTTTTTGCGAGTGCTTGTACTTGACATGGCACGCTTTGTAGATGTCATGGATGGTTGTGCGGCAGTCGAAAGACAATACTTGGTTCTTCCATATCTCCATGACGGGATCCGCTTGCTCGTACTTCGCAATGTCGAAGACTACGATCTTCTCGTCCGTAACTTTCAGCGCCAGGCCGGCATCTTTGCAAAGCTTCTGGAGAAAAGACAGGTCCGTTTGCTCCGATTGCTCGGCACGCTCCTGGATGGGATCGTCATCCGCATCGTAATAGCTTTCCATCCCGGCGCCATCGGCCACATCCTTGATAATCTGCGACAGTTTCACCTTTTCCCATGCCCGCGTTTTCTCGACGCTGCGCAGGTTGGACGAATTCGGTATGGATATTAGCTTGATCTTCGCTTCATTCGGCGGGCCAGTATTCGTGATTTCGTCAACCTCGAATTTCCCAAGCGGGAGCGTGCGGTTATCGCCGGATGCCTCCCAATCGCCTACGCCAAGCGTGACAGTCATGATTGCCCCGCGGTCCGGCATCCAGCCGCCCTGCCAGAGTTCCTCTCGATCCTCCAGGGTTATTTCTGCGCTGTCTGCCTCGCCGCTCAGTACCTCCCGCACTGAAAAAGACTTTAGGAAGCCCGCCAGATCTGCCGAGATGTCTTTCCCGTCATACATGCAGTAGACAGCTGCTGTCCTCGCTTTCATCCTATCGCCTCCATGGTGGCAAGGTGGATATCGTCTCTCCTGCCGGTATCTCCGGAACTGTCAAGACTACCCCCGCCGAAAATATCGCCGTATTTACGTAGGCGCGGTTGGCATCCATCAGCTTTGCCACATAGTCGCAGGAGCCCATTTGCTCGTAAGCAATCAGATCCCATGTATCACCGCTCTTGGTCGTGTACTCACTCAAAAGCCAGCCGCCCCCTTTCTCGCTTGTAGGCTTCCATCTGCTCGGCAAAGGACTTCTGCACCTTGCGTCCAGCGTCCAAAACGGCCTGGCGCACCCTGTGCGGCTCTTCCTGCCCGTAAAAGTTCAGCGTAATGTTGATAGGTGGCGGTTCTATTGTTCCAGTGCCACCTCGCTCTCTTTCTTCATTCGGCCGGATTATTGTCCGCTGCCCGCTTTCGCGTATGGCCTCCACAGGCGGCGGCTCTGCCGGGCGGTATTCTTCCACGGCCGTCCTCGTCACGGCCTTTGGCGCTTGTGGCCGGATCTGGTTCACGGTCCTTGCATACGATGGGGCTGCCTGGTAGCCTACATTCTCATCCTTGTCGCCACCGACCCCCAGTATTCTGCCCGCCATGCGCCATAATCCTATCGCCCTCGCAGAGCCGTCCAACGGTATGGCTGCCTCGTCGCTCTCTTCGGCAAATGTCGTAAGGAATGCGCCCTTGCGGTAGATGCCGCCGCGGGCATTGCTGTCCACCTCGACTTCTTCTCCACCGCCACCACCGCTGCCCAGGCCAGAAATGGCACTCGCGGCCGACCTAACAGCTGAAACGATGTTTTGGATGGTGCCGACAATCGCGCCGCCCACGGCAGACGCAATACCGGCCATGGCGTTGAATGCAGCAGAAACAGCGTTGCTCGCTCCGTCCCATGCTGCACTCCAGTCACCAGCCAAGACCCCCGTAACGGCCTCCACGACTCCGGCAATGATGCCAATCAGTCCCGTGATGATGGATGCGATGACGTTCACCGCCATCGTTACCGCCCCAACGGCGACCTCGGCAAACACAATGAACGCCCCAATTAAGGCACCGCCCAGGATCTGGGCCACAGCTCCAATGGCTGACAGCAAGGTGTTGAACGCCCCGCTGTTTGCGGCCACGGCTGCGCCGATTGTCGCAAACGCCGACATGACGGTTGCTCCCAGAACCGCCAGTTGCGGCCCCAGCACTGCTACCAGCTGGCCGAATACCATCTGCAGGTTCGCCAAAGCTGGTTGTATCATCATCCATGCATTCGAGAAGGCCGCTGTGATCTGATTCCAAAGGCCCATGAAGAACGGCCCTACCATCGACCAGTTCGAGTAAATCAAGTAGGCTGCCCCTGCTATGGCAATCAAAGCAATGCCAAACGGCGAGAACATCGCCGCCATCGATGCACGCCCTACTGACAGGATTGCTGTCCCCAGCGCCCTGAACGCCGCTCCTGCGGTTTGCAGTGCCCCTGCAAGGCTGAAACTGCGCACCATCGCCAGGACGGCACGGGCGGCGTTCCCCGCACCGCTGGCAATCATGCGAGCATTGCTGACTACGGCCGCTGCCGCCGCCTTCATGACGGATATACACCCCGCCCTGAAGCTCACCAATGCCGACATCGCAGATGACACACCACCTCGAATACCTGTATTGATTGCCTGCCCGACCTCTGCCCACGTAATGGCTCGCAGCTGAGTGAATACCGCCATGGCTCTTGCACCAAACGCCCGGTACATCTCACCATTCAGCAGCGGCCTGAGCGCGGTCAATGCTCGTCCCGCTCCTTCTGTTGCCGCCTTGAAGAGGCCCTGTACTATGGCATTGTTCTTCACTGCCAGATACAGGCCCATAGCTTCCGCCCGCGCGTAGCCATATACAGCCGCAAGAATTTGCACGCCTCTCGCGCCGACCATCAATCCCGCTGCGGTTGCGCCAATCGAGCCAAGCCCGGCCACAATCCCTTCGTGTGCCTTTCCCCAGCTGGACGCTGCAGCGGCCATTGACGACATGCCTTTCAGGGCCGTCGTCAACGCTGGCAAAAAGACATTGCCGACAGATATGCCAAGCCCTTCCATGGCCGACTTTAGCTGGATGAACGCGCCCTTTGCGTTGTTCATCATGGTTTCAGCCATCTTTTGGGCTTCGCCATCACAATTTTCCATCTGGTCGACCAGATCATTAAAAGTCTCCGGTCCTGCATCCAAGACGGCCAGCCACCCTGTGGCGGCTTCCGTGCCGAATATCATCTTGAGTGTAGCCAGTTTTTCCTCTTGTCCCAGATCTGCTGTCTTGTCCCTCAGTTCCGTCAGGATTGCGGACATCTTACGCGGGCCGTTCGTATCTGACATGCTGATTCCCAGCGATTCCAGGGCTGCTCGTGTTTCCTGCTGCTGTGCCGTGATGTCCGACATGGACATGCCGAGTTCCTGCATGGCCTTTGTGGCCTGCTTTGGCGGCCCAGCCAAGCGCAGGAAGCCCGAGCGTAATGCCGTACCGGCCTGGCTTGCTTTAATGCCGCTGTTCGCCATCAAACCGGCAAGTGCTGCCGTCTCTTCCATCGACGCGCCAAACGCTTTTGCAACCGGCGCGGCGTACTTCATTGTTTCACCGAGCATTTCCACATTGGTATTCGTGCGTGTAACGGTCACGGCGAAGACATCGGCCATGTGGCCTGCCTGATCGGCAGAAAGCCCGAAGGCGGTCAGGTCATCCGAAACGATATCCGCTGTACGGGCAAGGTCTGTGCCGCCCGCCGCAGCCAAAGCCAAGAGACCGGGCATGCCCGCAATGATCTGGTTGGCGTTCCAGCCAGCCATACCCAAGTAGCTCATTGCGTCAGCTGCCTGCGTCGCAGAAAACTGTGTCGTTTCGCCGAGCATGCGCGCGTTCTCTGTCAACGCTTGCATCTCGCTGCTGTTGGAGCGCGTGATTGCCTGGACTTTCGACATTGCCGCCTCGAAGTTGGCTGCCGTCTCCACCGCACCGATCAGCGGGGCCGCAAACATGGCCGCCGTCGAAACCGTGTCCATCATGCCTGCCTTTGCATCGCTCAGGCGTGTACTTGCCGACGCCTTGGCCGCCCGCGCGGCGTTCATCTGCTGCATGGCCGCCTGTGTTCTCTGCATCTCTCCTTGGAGCCTCTGGAGATTGGCGCGGTACTCTGACGCGCTCATGCTCGCACTCTGCATGGCCTGCGCCGCAATGCGCACACCTGAGCGGAACTGACTCTCTGAAATACGCCCTGCTTGATACTGGGCTGTCAAGGCCGACACTCTCGATCTGTATGCCGCTATGGACGCTTGCGATGCTCTCCACGCAGCATCAAGCTGGCGTTGTTCCATCTTGACGCGCCCTGACTCTTCTTTCAGGCGACGCATGGCATTCGCTCCGCCTGTCATGGCGGCCGAAAACCCTCCGCCAAGCGCTGCATTGATCGCGAACGATATTGCAAAAATCTTTCCTGCTGCCATGCTCTCACCTCGTTTTTCTGATATAATGTAAGTAAAGAAACTTCTTAATGGAGGCGCTTACTATGATCTCATTCTTGTTGTATGCGGCTGTCATTTTCGGTTCCATTCTTGCCCTGCTCTGTCTCGTTGCCGGAGCCGCCGGTTTTTTATCCGGCATAATCCATTCTATCCGGCACGATCTTTGATATCCGCCCCGCTTTGCGTGGGGCCTTTTTTATTGTCTCTGTTCCTCAATGACCTGCAGCCAGTCCCTTATCTCTCGCAAGGACTGGCGCTCCCAGTAATCTAGCTGGCCAAGATCGCGCAGCGCGAACGCGATTGACCTCAGTTTTCTTGCTGGATTACCGTCTCGGCCAAAGGTTTCAGTAAAAAATTCAGCACCCGCGATACGACAGACGCGTATTCATTGATGGGCAGGGTGTTGATTTCTGCCTGTGGCACCCCCATAGCCTCCGCCGCCAGCTTTGCGCGGAACGCCGAACTGTAGGTGATGTCCGGCGCAGGATCCGCCGCCATACGGCACTCCCTCTCCGCCCGCATGAACGCCATTGCGTTCAGCTCTGCCAGTCGCTCTTCCAATGTCGAAAAATCCAGCTTTTCTTTCGTTGCGTTTTCTGTCTCAGCCATTTCATTCCCTCACTCTCAAAGGCCCAGGGCCTTTCTGACATTCTCCAAATAATCTACGCCATTCACGAAGTGGATGTAGTTCAGCTTGTCGATCTCGATCTTGCGCACGCCGTCAATCGTCACTTTGTAATACACAAGCTCCAACGTGTTCTTCGAGTCGGTATGGTCTGCTGGCTTCAAGCTGCCCATGTCCGTTTCTTTTGGCAGACCTCTCACGTTGACCTTCACGGACTGCGTGGTAATCTCGCCAGTACCGGCATCGTAGTTTTCGAAAGCGCCGCGGATTTCAAGGTCCTGCGCTTTCATCTCAGACAGCTCCGACACATCTTCATTCAACGTGCGCCAGTTGATTTCAAGTTCCATGCTTTCCGTCTGGCCTGGCGTCGGCATATCGATTTCGCCGCCGATGCCCGCGCCGGACATTGTGGACGTCTTATTCTTGATTTTGGGGAGTGTGACGTCAGCCATCCCCAGTTTTCTAGTGCCCGACTTGAATACCTCAAAGTTAATGAGCTTGTCGCGCACCGTGTTCACAGTTGGCATTGCTATACCGCCTTTCTACCGTGCCCAAGTTGGGCACAATCATGCAAATAACGTCGAAATGTAATCCGGATCATACTCCTGAATGAATTCAATGTCACGCGCGGGAGCCGGTGGTGTAATGTACACATGGAAACGAATCTTCCCATCCATAACGTCCGTCGTCGTGTTCTCATCCTCACGGTATTCGACACGTCCACCCAGCAAAGCACCCTTCGCCGTCAAACCGTTCAGCCAGATATTCGCGCTGTCAACGATAGTCTCAATGAGGCGTTTGTTTGTCGGGTCGTCAATCTTTGACCAGAATGTCGTGATCAGCGTATTCCCGACCCAGTTGAACATCCTCCTGTTTGTAATGAAAGTGTCCTTCACGTCGGTATTAGATGGGTAGGCCGTCGAACGATTGCCCCATGCTTTCCAACCGCCAATGAAGTTGATGGCCGTGATGATGCCCTGGCCGTTCAGGTATGCGGCCTGCGCGTTGTTCAAGAAGACCTCCGTGCCATCAGCAAGGCAGGCGCCGTCGGCCTGCAGGGACTTGTTGGATGGCGAATAGTACGGGATATCATCGTGCTGGCTGTCTACGTAGTTCATGAGGCTTGCCAGCTGCATCGAAAGATGGTACTTGCTCGTCCCGAGCTTGAGGAGTGGCCAGCCAAGGAATCCATCTTTATCGACGTAGTTGTTTTTGTTCTTCCATTCCGACGCCTGCGTGTACGTCTTGACTTCTGTGGTCGGGATGTCACTGAGCGAAATGGCGTTGAAATGGCCACAGATATTATGCTCTTTCGCTCTCATGACGGCTGCTACGCTACTGTCCGTCGACCACTTCGGCGCAACGATGATGCCCGGCACGATGCCAAAGCGCGGATATACTTCGTCGATAAGTTCAAGGCCTTCGGATTTGCCTGTCGATGTATTCACACCGCCGATGACATCGGCCGCCCCGACTTCTTCTGGTGCCAGCATCGTGTAAGTCATGTGCAAGCTGCTCGCTTCGGCTGAGATCTTGCCACCGCTCACTGGCGTGACCACAACATGACCATCATCATCAAACGCCGCCGTGTAGTCCTTGTCTTTCGCCAGTGCTTCGCCCTGCTCCGACAGCGCTACCGTCAGCGTGTCCAGTAATGCCGGGTCTGTCAGAGTCGCTACACCGTTCTCAATGTCGACCGTCTTTTTCTGCTGGGCGACATGCTTTTTCTTGTCCAAGACGTTGATCAAGACGATCGGTGCCATGTTGAACAGGGCAAAATGAACTTTCATGGCTTCGCAAAGCGTGTACTTCTCAAAGTCATCCGAGTATCCCAGCGCGGCCACAGCCTCGCTGTAAGTGTAGCAGAGTACCGGCGTGTTGCTTTCTACCGGTGCCGTCGCCAGATGCACCGGCGCGGTACCCACGGCTACGATCAGGCCGCTGTCCGTCTGCGTCATCGGTACAAGGCTCGTCGCCTGTTCGCTTGTATAAACTCCGTGCTTGTATGCCATTACTTTCTCGCCCCCATCACTTCGGTATAGGCCAGGTGTACCGGCGTTCCCTTCTTCTCAACGGCCGCCATGGCTTCGTTCAGCGTGCCAACCGGCACAAAGAGGCGCGCGACGTTCTTGTATTTCGCGCTTGCCTGCTCAATCAAAGCCGTTGGCTCGCCGCGATATACAGTAAAGCGCTTCAAGCCGTCAGCCAGGCTGTTCGGGCCGATATACACTACATTTTCCTGCTTTCTCTCTGCCGCCATTTTGGCAGTAGACTTTTTCTCTGTCGGTGCAGTGCCAACAGACGAGCCTTTCTCCGTCATATGTTATCCTCCTCCATGATCTTGTCCCAGTTTGCGGCCATCTGCTCATTCGGCTGGCCAATCTGGTATTTGAGTGTCGCATATCCAAACCAATACGGGTATGGCTGGCTCTCAATCGTCTCGAACTTCGTCGGCAAAATCAGCCGGAAACGCCTTGCCAATATCCTGAAGATCAAGAGTCGCTGGCGAATGCGCTCCATCACAGAAAGCAAGTCCATCCATGCCGCCTTGTCGTGTCCATAGACGCCCACGGTGAGCCCTATCGTCGCCTCCGAGCCGTCCTCCTTGTCCTCGCAACCCTGCCAGCTGACAATGACAAGCGGGTAGTATGAATCGTCCTCGAAGTCCTCGTTCGGGAAATGCTGACGATACACTGACATCTTCTTATCCGCCTGGTTCTCTGCTTTCAGCTTGTAGGTAGAGGTTGCGGCTTCGATTTCCTTTGCTACAGCTTCCACCAATAATGCCGGTGTCATAATCTAAGACCTCCCAAGAATGCCGTGACTTCCTTGTCCAGCGCTTCGCCGAATCGCTCGGTCAACCGCCTCTCCATGTAGCTCTGGATGGTCGGACTCCCCAGCATCTGCGGCGTCGACGGTCCGGCCATCTTCTCGATTGGCAGTGATGCATTCGACGCGCCGTGACCGGCGCGCTGAAAAACGCCCACATGGCCGCTGCGCATGCGCGCCAGGAAGGCATGGGCGATGGTGCCGCCCTGCCCCTTCACGACCTGGCTGTAGAGGTATTTCCCCTTCGGTGGCCTGTGCTTCAGGACGCTGCGCGGGTTATGCTTGAAATATGATAGGTCGTTAACCGGACCGCGCGACGAAAAGACGGCTCCCGCGCCCTGATAACTGACGCGCATGGTGCCGCCCACGCGGCTTTTCTGGATGGTGTAGCGCTCGGTTATCTTGTCGATGGCTTCCCGCTTTACGCCTTTCACCGCCGCCCGCACGGCCTTCTTGCTCACCTTGTCAATCGCCCCTGGGAACACATCCAGCAGCTTTGCCGCCCGCTCAAGGTCTTTGTCATCAATCTCAATCACAGCAAGCCACCTCCCATGCGATACGCGCCGAGCGTGATGGTCAGGATTCCCATATCATCCGCACAGCTGTCAACGGTGTAGCGCTTCTTGTCGACCTTAAAATTCTCTCCCTGCTTCGGTATCCTGGCCAAGTCCGACTTGCGGACGCATACGGTCAAGAAATCTCCATGCAGCCCGTCCGGTGTACGGCGGCCGCCCGGCATCGCCGCTGCTTTCTCGTCCGTTTCATCTCTCGACAGGACACACACGCACGGCACGCCGTTCAGCTCATGCGTCTCTGCGAACTCATCCATGTTCAGGAATACGCCCGCATCCGCTGCCGCCATATCCTTGAAGCTCATGATCAGCCAATACGCACGGCTACCGTGGCCCCAGACTCGGTTTTTGCTTCCGTCGTGTAGCCTGCGAATACCGTGGTATCTCCCTTTGCGCCGACAATATTGCCAGCTTTCGTGTCCCAATAGACTTCTGCGCCTACGGCAAGTACTCCCGTGGCTGCCGGGAGCCGGAAGACGCCTGTGAGCGTCACCGTTCCGGTTGCGCCCTTTGCGATAGCTTCCAGCGCCACGCCGATTCTAGCGGCGAGCGGTACAACTTCCATATAGGCCGTGTCAGCCGCTGCTACGTAGTCAATATTCTCGCCCCTCTGGACGAACGTTGCTGTTGCCATTTCTTAATCCTCCCTTACTTGCCCGCGCCGGTACTCTTCTGGATACCGCGGAAATCAAGCAGATTGACGCCGACGTCCTGATAGATGCGCCATTTGATGCCCAGCGTGTTGAACTGCTCGGCTCTTTCCATGACCGGCGTCATGTTGCCGTTCAGGCTCGTCACCTCGATGGTCGGCGCGTAACCGGCGGCGGCCGCCAGGTAGAATGTATTCGCATCCTCAAGCTCTGGCTCCGATACCACGGTGAGCTTGTTGGCGAACGGGTTGACTGCGGCGTTTGCTTTTGACGGATCGACTACGGAATTGATCAGCTGCGCGGCCTTTACCTCCAGCTCCGCTGGGACAATCAGGAAAGCTGGCTGGATGTTCAGCACTTCCTCGCCGCCAATGTTCTTCTGCTTGGCCATGGCGGCCTTCATCTCGCCAAGTCCCAAGACATCAAGAGCTACGCTCTGCAGGTTATTGTGCTTTGCGTCAAAAAGCGGTGTGCCTTCAATCTTCGTGTTGTCTTGCAGGATCTTATAGACCATTTTGTTGATCATGCGTCGCGCTGCTGCGCCGTAGATGGACGGCAGCGTCTTCAGTGCCCCCATGTCGTCGTTGATGATAGCCTGGCGCGTAAGCGAGAAGGTGCGTCCATACGTAGCCACGCTCGTCGTTACCGCGCTTTCCACTACGCTGCCCTCTTTCAGCTCGCCGTTTTCATTGACCTTGACCAGTTCATCGGCCTCACCCAGGCGGTAGCGCGTTGCCTGTTTGAAGTCCGAGTTGCTGCCGGCCGCCGTCCAGAGCTGGTAAGTCGTCGGTGCCGTCTGGTATGCCTGTGCCATGGACTTGTTGGCAACATTGGACAGGATGCCTGGGAATGCTCCCGTGCCCGTCAGAGCATCGCGAACAAGGTCTTCGTCCGACATGCCGCGAGTATTCCTTCCCGTCTCGCGCTCCAAGCACTCTGCCGCCAATCTCAGCATGCGTTTGCCGCGGAAATCGCCCGCTCCATCTGCAGGGCGCTCCACCCGGATACCCGCACGCAATGCCAGGCCATCCGTCGCCGCCGCGCGAAACTTGTCCATCTCGTCCACCTTGACCATGACATTCTGCGGGCGACGCTGCTGTGCCAGATGGTCAAGCACTGCCGCCCGCGTCTGCTCTACGGTCTGGCCGCCGTCGATGTACGGCGTTGCGTCCATGCCGAACTGGCGGCAAATTGTGTTGATATCGCGGCAGCGCTGGCGCTCCTGCTCAATGCCGCCCGATCGCCCAATATCTGCAACCGGCGGTTTCTTCGTCTGCTCGTTTCCCATGTTGTCCTCTCCCATCTCGTCATAACTTCTGCCTACGCCGACTGTCGGGTCAGCCGGTACAGACACGATTGATAATTCATACGGCGTCCAGCGCGTGGCTACGTCACACGGTCCCGCAAAGCGTCCGTTGCTGCTCATGGCCCCCGCTTCTACCTCTTCCCACACGTCTACCATGTAGCCAACCGATACGCCTTTCAACGTTCCGCTCTTGACCTTCTGGTAGACGCGCTCGCTCTCTTCGTCGTCATCGAACACAACCTCGGCTCTGAGCTTGTGTTCCTGCTCATCCAGCTCTACGCTGTCGACCCTGCCGATGACTGCATCCCGGTCGTGGTTGAAAAGCACGACACCGATGTCCTGCAAGCGTGAAAGGTCTACCGCGTCAGGATCGTGGCAAAGGATCTCGTTGCCAAACCATCTGCGGCACGGCTCTTCGCTCGAAAGCGACAGGGCGACTCTGCGCGAATCTTCGCCTTCCGCTGCCGACCCTTCACCTTCTGCCCGAATAGCACCAACAAAAAAGTCGCGGCGCATCGGCTCGTTCTTACTCCTCTTTTTCATCGTCCTCTTTCTCTCCTTCTGTCTTATCATCGTCCTGCGCGCTATCACCGCCGACATGGTTGCTCATGGCCGCCTGTACGGATATCGGCGTGTGTACGGCAAGTTTCAGCCCCAGTGACTCGGCCGTTTCCTTCTCCAAGGCCATCTGTTCCAGCTGTTCCCGCCAGTCATAGCCGCGCTCTGCGCACCATTGTGACAAGGTTTTGCCACCGTTCTGGATGGCCGAAATATCTGCGTTTACTTCCTTCTGCGGGTCAATCCACGACCATCCTGGCGTTACCCACTCAACGGCCTGGTATGCTTCTCTGTTGGCAAAATAATCCGGGATATCCAGGGTTCCTGCCAGCACGCATGTATCCAGCCATTCCCGATAGATTGGCGTACACAGGTGCGCAGAGAGAAACTGCTGGATTGGCTCAAATGTCTTGCGATCTTCGAGCATGCCCTGACGCGCCGCCGAGAATGACGAGCTGTTGAAGTCCCGGCTCATTAGCTCGTAGCTGAGTCCGAGCCCCGCTCCGGCCAAGCGCTCCTGGATTGACACGTAGTCTTTGGCACTGGCGATACCTCGCGACGGGTTGGCAGTCGTGACGCTCTCGCCTGGTGCCAGATACTTGATCATGCCCGGCCGGATGGACTGAATTTTCTTTTTCTCCGGGTCTTTCGTGCTGCCAATGCGCCCCACCATGCCCGGCGCTCCGGTCTGCGTCGTGATGAATACCGAGAAGCATGCGGCGATTTTGGCGGCGACGGTCTCTGCGTCAAGATAGTCCTGCGTGTCCTTCAGGCGCTTGATGATGGGGGTAAGGTCTGACATGCCGCGTATCTGGTCCGGTTGGCTGCGCGTCCACAGATGTATAATCTCGTCCGCCCGGACACGGGTAGGGTCGTACTCTGTGTAGCCGTCTGGGGTCTTCTTGTCGATCCAGTACGCCAGCGGCTGGAGATGGTCATTCAGCTCGATGCCAGAACGGATGACGTTGTTTGTTTTCGGTGCGCGCAGCAGGTATTGACTCAGCAAGTCCGACTTGATGACCTGCAGTTTCAGGGGAAACCGCCCGCGCTTGTCGATGACTTTCTTGACCAGGATTTCGCCGTCCACGATTTTCCGTCGCAATAACATCGCCTGCATCTCTTCAAAGGTCTGCTGACCGGTGATGTCGCAGTTCTCCGGGCGCGTCCACTCCTTCCACAGGGATTCGATCTCCTTGTTCAGTCGCTCGTTCCCCGTCCTGGCTTGCGGCTTGATGCCTGTGCCGACGACGTTGCGGACAATGCCGCCCACGGCAGCGCCTGCGATGTCGCTGTTGTTTTCGAGATACCTTGCACGCGCCTTGACCAAATCACGCTGTGTCTTGTCCGCGTTCTCTGTATCCCCGTCAATCGGCACCCATCCGTCGTTGAAGCGCGTAACCTCTCCTGCTTCATATGCCCGAAGATTCTCCGCATAAAAAGCGCGATTGCAGGCCCACTGCGGCGATATGGCAGCAATGGCCTTCTCTAGGATCTTGATCATAAGCGCCCCAGTTCGGCAAAGTAGAGGTCGCCGCCTTCTGCTCTGGCAATCTGCGCCTTAAGCGACGTTTCGCGCGCGTACAGGGTGGCAAGGTCAGCCTTTGTCAAGCGCCGATTCGCAATCTGGTACGACTGCGCGCCGCTCTCGATTGCTGCAATGGCCAGCTGTACACGCTCTAACTGCATCTCTAGTGTTTCCAACTGTTTCACCTCCTTTCGTTAAAGCCAGTCATCATTGACGCCAAGCCAGTCATCCTGCTCCGGCTCGTCTTCCTTCTTGCCCGGCGGCTCTGGATCCGTCAGGAAGCGCACACCCATGATTTCCGCCGCCAACACGTTGTTCGTCTCACAGTCAAGCAGGTGGTTTGCTGCATGGCTGCTGATCTTGTCCCAGACAATGGACACGCGCCCCTTGCGGTCTTTCTTCTCCACGCGCTGTTCCGAGCAAATCTGATCCGCGTACTCGCGCTCGATGCCTTCGTACACGTTCCAGCTGCCGCGAGCTCCCGGGTCGATGCTCATGCGTGACGCGATATAGTTCTTGAGCTGGTTGGTGTCCATCTCGTAAAGCCTCAAGCCAAACCCCGCCGCCTGCTTGTCCAGGACAGACACGGTATATCGTGATTTCAGGGCTCTACTTGCGCCTTTAGTTGGCACGATGACGCCCATGTGCTGGGCGCAGAAGCTGTAAACGTCGTCCGTGTTGTATCCGGAGTCCATGCATGCCAAGTTGACGTTGTGGATTTCCCCGTTCACGTCGGCATAGTTGCGCTCTACGACGGTTTCCAAGTCTGCCCATGTCTCGGCGCGTCCCCAGTCCACCAGCCAGCTCGTCATGTGCGCGCCCCACGCCCGCACGGCATACCAGAAGTGATCAATCTGGACATCAATGCCGCAGGTGACGAGTTGGGCAGCGGCCGGCATGCGCCCGCGCTCATACGGCAGTGCCTTTTCCATTACAACGTCGGATTTCATGCGGCTCGACTTGTCTTCCCACGGCTCGGCGAGCCACGAATTGACGAAGTTCATGAGCAACGGCGGGTCATCCTTACTCGCCATGAACTTCGCGGCCACATCGCCGAACGTCAGCCAGGGCGAATAGATGGAGTTCAGGTGATACGCCACCTTGTGCGCGCGTCCCTTCTTCTTGCGCTCGCCACGCCACTCTCCCGCCCGCAGCATGGCCGGTTTCTGCCGGTCGTCGATGATCTCATGACAGTATTTGCATTCATAATGGGCCGCCGCCCGTGCTTCTGTCTCGTCCGCACCTGGAGGCCACTTGATTTGACCGAATTCCAGCGTCTGCATTGCACCGCAATGCGGGCACGGCACGAAAAAGCGGTACTGGACATCAGCGTTCAACCACCCCTGCCAGATATTCCCGGTCTTGAGCGTCGGCGTGGACACTTTCACGATCTTGCGGTTGTAGAACGTCTTGGTTCGCTCTGCCGCGAGTTCCAGTGGGCCCGCTTCCGAGCCGGTCCACTTCGGGAATTTATCGATCTCATCGAAGAACACATATCGTGCAGGACGGCTTGAAAGGTCCGACGGGCTATTTGCCCCCACCAGAGCGATATACATGGTGTCGAAGGTCAGTTCAAGGTCCTTGCTGCCGCGCTCGTCAAACTTGTCCCGCAGAGCAGGCGACAGCATGATAAGCGGCTGTAGGCGCTTTTCGGACGTGAATTTTGCCAGTTTCTCAGACGGGTAGACGACCAGCATAGGCCCCGGGTCCTGTGCGACGGCATAGCCAATCATGTTCTGCTCCGCGCTTGTCTTGCCGAGCTGCGTTCCGGCGCAAAACGTGATGTCGTGGACGAAATCCTCGTTGAACGCGTCCATGACGGCTTTCAGATACGGCGTTCGGCTCGTCCGCCAGCGCCCCGGTGCGGCGCTGTCCAGCTCGGAAAGGATCCGGTATTTGTCCGCCCACTCGGACACCGTTAGTTTCTCCGGCGGCTTCAGCACTGCCAGTGCGTCCATGATCCACCACGGATAGCCCAGCTCATTTCGCTTTTTTCTTCGCCCTGGCACGGTAGTTCCTCCCCTCCGTCAGCTCCTGCAGTGCGTCGTGGACGCGTTTGTCAACCTTGCTTTTGGCAATTTCCGCCGCTTCTGCGTCCAGCGTGGCCATATCTGCCGCCACATCGTGGCCGATAGCCAGCAAAGATTTCTTCATGTTGGCGAATAGACGCGTCAGTTCGGATTTCATGGCGGCTGCCGGGATGAATTCATCTTTCGTGAGTCCGAGTTTTATCTTTTCCTGTGCCGCCTTGGCTTCTTTCAAGTCCGCTTCTGCCTTGAGCTTTCGCGTCTCGGGGCTTTCTGCGTGGCGGCCTGCATATCGCCACTCCATGACGGCTTTGATGTCCCATTTCCCTCTAGCTTCCTTCGGCGCGCCCTTCTTCTCCCATCGTGACAACGTTTCTCGCGAAATCCCGAAGAACAGGCAGGCGTCAGCCGTAGAGAAAATGAATTTTCTTTCTTCTGTTTCGCGCGCGCCCGCGCCCGACTTCCCAGGCATCCGGGCTCCCTCCCCTCATTTTGTCAGATTGTCAACCGATTTTTTCTCATTTCACGCAGAGAGCGCCCGCGACTCGCAGACCCGAGCAGCCGCCTGGCTCCAGAAGGACCCACACACCCCGGGGGTATCGTTGTGCTAGTCTGCCGCTCTCCGGTGTGCCCAAATTGGGCACAAGCTCAATCGACCATGTAGCCCATTGCTCTGCGGTTGACCCGGTAGGCGTCTTCGTATGTTACGCCTTCGCGACGCGCAACAATCGCAAGCAATTCATCACGCTTGATGCTGCCATCGTGAGCGCCAATGTGGCACGACGTGCAGAGCTGGACAAGGTTCATCTCGATGTCTCCGCCGCCGCTGCCGACCGTGAACACATGATGTGGTTCGATGTTCGCATACGCTCCGCAGCGTTCACAGTAATCCTTGCGCATGGCCTTGATCATCTTGCGGTCTTTCACGCGCTTATGCTTGATGCACTCCATGGCCTCGCCTCCCGTTTTCAGGCACTAGAAAAGGCCGCCCGCGGAATGCGGACGGCCATGTTTCCATGTAGTCTTCTACGACTCCTATTGTATCGCAGTCTGACATGTCTGTCAACTGCTGCACAATCTCCTGTACAGTTCCTCTGTTGTCGGCTTCTGCATGTCCACCTTGCGCCTGCCTCGTCCATTGTGTGATCCTCCCCCCTTAGTGGGGCGGCCGCCCGCGGCGGGGCAAGATTCCCCGGCGCGATGGAACACGGGGAACTCTTCCGTTGTCTCCATGAGTTCCTTCATGTTCTCCTGTTTCTTCTCTGTCCCATACCAGACTTCTGCTGTGCATTCCGGGCACTTGCAGTAGTCCCCGTCTACCGGAATCATCGGCACCCGGCAGCGCTGGCAGTACCAGACGCCGTGAATCTTCTGTGCCAAGGCTGCTGCCTTTGGCCGCTCTCGCTGATAGCTTGCCTCACCTGATGGCCATGCCTCAGCCCCGCACACCGGGCACTTGTCAAAACCCTCCCGGTGATGCTCCATCATCGTCTGACACTCCTGGCAGAACCACGTCCTCGCCTTGTCCATCTGCATCGTCTCCCTTCTCGCCTTCTAGCGCGCTGTCTCCTGTCCCTGGTCTCTATCTTCCAGATGGCCAGCCATGCCGTCGGGTCCCGATAGGTGTTCATTTCTTCCGCCCCTTCCGCTTTCTCTTACCACCTGTAGCGGCGCGGCGCTTCTGCCACATCCTCCGGGCTTTGATGTATTCCACGATCTTCACGCTTCCTTCTCCTCCAGTTCGGTATCCTCTCGACCTTGTTTTTCCTCTTCTGGTCAGCTGCGTAAATCAGTACGGCTGCCGCCAGCAACATCGCGATGCCCATCCTGCCGCATCCTCCTCTCGTAGTACGCTCTTACTTCTTCCTCGTAGCTGCACCGCCCGACGGCGGCAAAGACGGACGCGATGATCATGCCGAAGCACGCGCCCGCCGCAAATGCCACAATCGTCACGGTTTTCTCCTTCCCCGACGTAAACGCCGTTTCTTCTTGCACATGCGCTCTTTGCAAAGCCCAAGCGCCACCGCCCAATAACGTCGCCAGTATCTCGATGCCCTTCCAGTGCCGCTGTAGTCAGACTGGGGCTCGGCCAGTATCCACTGCGTCTGCTTCAAGCTATCATAGACCCGTCTGAATATCTCTTTTGTCATGTTCGCTAGGACAGTCCGTATTTTATCCACAAACTGCATGGTGGCCTTTCTATACTGCTCATACTGTTCGTTCATCCCTTCGCCTTCTTCCTCATCCGGTCCAGCTCGACAGCCAGACGGTCACAAGCGTGCAGGACGGCAACTGTGTCCTTGGCGCTGCGCTTCTTTTCCCGGTACTCCTTTACGGCCGCCCGACGGCGGCGGCTGTTCTCCAGCACCGCCATGTTGATTTCCTGCTTCGTCATATTCGTCTTCAAGATCAGCATTTCTCCTGCTCCTATTCTGTCCAATCCATCGCACCGGCTTTCGCCATCTCGTCAGCGTCGCGAAAGCCATGCCGCCGGGCGTGTTCCTGTGAGATATACGTTGACCACTCGCCGCACAACCTGCAGGTTCCCGCCCGCCAACGCGTGGCAACTTTCTGCTTCAAGAAAACTGGCGGCTTCATGTGATCCTGTCCCTCGTACACGGCGCACAGGGCCACGCTGATTTCCTTGCGTCCACGGTGCGCGCGGTGGAGATATTCTACACGATGGTCCATCTTCTCGCCCCCTCAGTCTTCGGCCTGAACCTCCCGGATGATCTGGTTCAGCCGGTTCATTGCGTACTGGCGAGCGGCTTCATCCTCTTCGCCCTTCATGGCCGCAAGTCTGCGCCATGCCTCGTTCAAGCTGCCAACCAGCAGCAGCGTCCCTCTCCCTGTCGCGACCTGACTCTCTCCTGCTTCTTCCGTTGGCTCTTTCTTGGGCTTCGGCGGTTTCTGTGTCTCTTCGGCTCTGAGCTTCAGCAGGTCGGCCGCGAAAGCATCCCGACTAATCATCTCCATGGCACCGTCCATAGCTGCTTCGCGCGAGATGTATTTCTGCTGCTTGTCGATATACTCAAACGCATACGGCGGTGTATCGGGGAAGTAGACCCGCCCGCACACGCCAGCATAATACCGGCCATCATACTCGCCGATGATCAGGATGATCTCGCCGCGGTCCATCGGGATTCCTGTCACGCGGGAACGCGTCTCTACAGGCAGTCGCTTTTCTTCCTGCAGGTCAACGAGCTTCACCTTTGCGCCCTTTTCTGCGTGGAGGTCTTTCTGCTCTTCCTGCGGGCGGCTGGCAATCTTGTCGGCCACGCTGACGCCGATGTTCCCCGCTTTGAGTTCATCCTTGTATTCCTGAGTCAGGTTCTTCTCGATTTTCTCCAAACGTCCGACAGCCGACACGCTCATACCGAGCGCCGCGGCGATATGTTCACGGCGGCGTCCCGGTATCTTCTGCCCTTCCTGCTGGCGTTTCTCGAAAATGGCGTTCATGCGCTTCACGGCCTGCATCTTTTCCCAGTCCGACACAACACGGTTCGGGATGTTGGCTTCGATCAGCATCTGCTCTGCATCCACCTCGTCGCTTTCGCGGATGATGCAGTCGACTTTCTGGAACTCGGTCTTGCCCTCTGCAACAAGGCGTTCATGTGCGAGCTTGCGGCGGTGCCCAGAAATCAGCTTGTATTTCCCGCCGCCCGCCGGGCGTACTGTCAACGGATCCAGAAGGCCGAACTGCTCAATGCTGTCTTTGAGGAGGGCGTTCTTGACTTCGATATCGGTACTGCCCTCCACCTCGAAGTCGTTGTTTTCATCGTCCAGGATGTCCGCAAGGTCAATTTTCACGATCTCGCGCGGCTTCTCTGCCATGTAGTCCCCCATGGCGTTCATCATGGAAAAGCTCATGCCAATGCTCCTTCCTGCTCCGTGCCCAAGTTGGGCACAAGTTCCGCAACAAAAGCCCGGTAATCCTGTGCCGGGCGGCACTTCCTGGCGTACTCTACGACAGGTCTATGCTGGAATACCGATTCCTTGACCTTGATGCTCATGTGGATAACGTTGTGGAAAACGGGGAAATTGGTTTTTGTCCGGAGGAACTGCAGGCCCTCGCGGTCCATCTTCGTCCGGCTGTTGAACTTCGTGACCAGGACACCCGTCAGCCGGACATCATGGCCAGCTGCCCGCGCTTCCAGCACGCGGCTCTCTACTTCGCGCAGGCCGTCGATGCTGAATCCATCAATCTCCAGCGGCACGATGATGTCCGTCGCCGCCAGAAAAGCGTTGATGACGTTCGGCGTCATATTTGGCGCACAGTCGATGATGGCAAAATCATAGTCCTGCTGGACGCCTTTCAACGCTTCCTGTATGATTGTTGCCGCCCGCGGGTCGCGCCTTGCCATAAGCTCCATGTTGACGGTGGCTAAATCCATGTCGCCCATGACAACAGACAGATTCCTATATCGCGTCGGCCGGATGGCGTCGCGGATGGACGCGCCACGGAATACGTCCGCCACGGTTGTCGTGCCTGCCATCTTTCTCTGCTCGTAGAACGCCGACGCATTGCCTTGGATATCATTGTCGATCAGCAGGACGCGTTTCCCGTTCTGAGCCAGCAAATAAGCCATGTTACAGGCGGTCGTTGTCTTGGCCACGCCGCCCTTCATGTTGACGATCGCGAATGTTCTCATTCCTTGCCCTCCTCTTGCACGATGAAGCTATTCTCTTTCCAGGCGGTATCCTGCATCAACGACAAGACCTGTGTGCCGTTGGCCACTACAGCATCGCCGACGCGCTGCATGTGGATTTTCCCCAGCAGCATGGCCAGGTGTTCACCGTTCACCAGCGCATACCCCGTTTCGCCAGCATACAGGACACCAGCCATCTGGATTCCCTCGTGGCTCGTGATGGTAATACCCGTCGCCGCCAATGGTTCGCCGTGGTTTGCCGCCTGGCCGATATAAGACTCGTACCGCACTAGGACAGCATCCGGGTTTGCAATCTTCGGTGACTCTTCCCAACCCCCTTTCTTCTTGACGTAGTAGACGTTACGGCGCTCGGTTTCCGTCTTGCACTGGATCTTCCATGCATCTTTCTTCCTGAGCTGCAGGATGAATTCTTCCGTGACCAGGTAATGACACCCATCACGATCGAGCAGCATGAAGATGCCGGCGTCTTTGATAGCGCGGACGGCTGCCGCGCAGTTCACCGGCTCAAGTTCTTCGTCTTCCATGGGTTCCTCACTTTCTGCGCACAGGTCTTCACCTGGCAGCGCTTGCATTTCTCCGGGGTTTTCCCAATGCAGAATCTCTGCAGCAGCTTCCCGGCTTTCTTCTTATTCATGGTCTTACCTCCGAAGTCTCACGTATACGGTGTACTGTACAGGGTAGCCAAACTGGTTCACGCCAGCATACGAAAGATTCTTGTCGATGTAGTACCCTTTCCGTGGCGGCGGCTGGCGTCGCCATTCTTTGGCCTTTACCGTGCGGGCGCGAACTTTCTTGACATGCAGGTTGCGGGACGACGAATACCGCTTCTTGATGATGGGGTCGTCGGACAGGAAGGTTTCTTCCCCGTTCTTGATGATGTAGGCCGCCAATTTGTGCCAATTCTGCGACTTATCCAGATGCTCGGTATGGACGTGTACCCACTCGCCGCGGTTGACGATGTTCTGCCAGTGCCGCGCGATGATCTCCGTGTCAATCTTCGTCATGACCATGTGCAGATGGATCGCACCGCGCCGCCCGCGCCCGACGGAAAAGATGTACTTGAACTCCTTGCCTGCTTTCTTGTATTCCCGTCGCATCCTCTTCAGGAACTCCTTGATGTCCCTCTTCACCGTCTCGCTGTCCGGTGTCGTTCTCGCCGGGTATGTCAGTGTCGTCCACAGGTCGCCCGGATGGAAATTCTTCGGATCCCGCAGCAGTCTCCATACTTTCCGTGTTGCTTCCTTGCTCTGCCAGCGAATCTGCTCCTCCGGCGTCGCCCTCTGAGCTTCTGCCTTCTTCCGCTGCTCCTTCGTCCCCAATCTCCCATTGGTGTACTTCTGCACTTCTACCACATCGCCCAGGTCAACTACTTTCTCCTGATAAGCCATCTCGTCCCCTCCCCGCTTTTCTTTTCGTTTCAAGGCTTGCCGCACCATGCGTGGTTCTCCAAACAATATGTTTAACAAGCCCTGCAATCCCCAGCGCGTGGGGTGTTTTCTGGCTCGCAATGTGGTATAATGAACGCATACAATAAATCCACATTGCTGTGCTTTTAGCCAGCATGCGCCCGGTTGCTGCCGGGCGCTTTTCTTTTCCCTTCTATCGAACTTTTGTTTGCTTTCATGGTGCCACGTTCCGTTCTTGCTCGGAGTTCAGGATAGCCTCGGCAATCATCGACGCCAGCGCGTCAAGGAACCGCTCGGCCCTCTCTGGGTCCCGTGCATCCTCTTCGATGACGCGGCGCCCTTCCACCTGTGCGTCCATCATGCTGCGCCTTCTTTCTTTGGCTCAGGGGCGCGGTCTGGCTTGGCCAGATTGTAGCCCGCCATCACGCCCTGCATGTAGACGCTGATTCTCTCCCGGTCACTCACGTCGCCCTGACGGATGACTTCCAGCACTTCACGTGCCTGCTTTTCTTTCTCAGTCATGATTTGCTCCTTTCTCTATAGTAGGAAATTCTGCTGGCCTCCCGCATGTCCACACCTCGCGCTCGGGCTGTATCATGGAGCGCATGGCCATGTGTACCTTGTGGAAATTCTCCTCGGCGGCCGCCTTGCTGACCTTGAACGCAATCTGATTGTCAAACATCTTGCCGCGCTCCGGCGTGATGATCTGGATGAAGAAGCTCGTCTGCTTCTCGATGATGATGTCGACCTGTATCAGCTGCAGGATATAGGCGTTCAGCCGGTCTTTCTCGTCGCGGTAGAAATTCACTGCCCGCAGGATCTTGCTCACCCCGTGAACACCTCCGCCAGCAAGTGCGCGATGTACAGCCCCATGAGCATCAGGCCGATGGCCTCCTTTGCCTGTTCCATGTCCGCCCCTCCTTTCATCGATTCTGATCCAGGTAGAACTGGATCTTGTCCAGCGCGTCATCTATGCTCATATCGCTGCGATAGGCTATAACGCTGATAATGTTGGCCAGCAATCCGAAGAGGACTCCGGTCTTCCCCTCTGCCGCGAGAGCCACACCATCCAGGTGGATGTGGCCCTTGTCGTTATCCCCGTCTGTCAGCGCGATGATGCTACCGTGTACGATCTTGCTTTCCTGTGCGGCAACCTGCATGCACTTGGCCAGCACCTGACGCCGTTCTGGCGGCGTCAGCTTGTCTTTCTCCAAGTCCTCCATAAATTTCTCGACTCCTGTCTTACTCATTTCCCTACCTCCTTATACTCTCCGGCCTGCTCTGCCGGTATGCTCTCAGTAATGTGCCGAACCGGTCAAAACGGAAATCATACATTGCGTCGCAGTAGTCCAGCCACTGGCATACTGCCAGTTCACTTTTCTGCCCCTTCCATTTCTTGTACTTACGCCAAGCGCGCATGATCTCACCTCCCTTCGGGGCACTCTATATGGAATGCGCTATCATAGCAGGAGTTACTCTTACATGCGTCGAATCCTCTTTGCAAAGGAGTTGATTTTATGAATTCAATAGGCTTTTTCTCGCCTGGCAACCCTCTGCATGAAGAAACCGGCCAGGTCAACCGTCAAAAGTCTGCATTGAAGCTGAATGTTCAATCCGTAGACAACACCAGCAAAACAGGCAGAATTAACGATTACGCTGTATCGCTCGAAGAATGTTCTTGCCGTGACTTTTCCTTGCATCACAAGCCGTGCAAGCATATGTATCGTCTGGCTTATGAGCTTGGTCTGTTCTCTCTGCCGGGTCAAGCAGTCAATGACGCCTCTGTCAAAAATTCCAATGACAAGAAAAAGAGCAAGGCGCACATGATTGAACTAGCTTCCCGGCTGAACGATGAAGAGAAGCAGGTTCTGTATTCCGTGATGTACGAATACCTGTATCACGACAAGCGCCCTACCGCCCTCCTAAAGTCAGATGTTGTCCTGCGTCTTTTGGATGATGCCCTCATTGCAAAGACCGTCATCCACCTCGACGCATTGGCAAGCGCATCCCGGATGGACGTCTTGAAGGATTTTGTGCGCAATCATAACTGTGACATAAAACTGAAAAAGAAGTCCGACATCCTCGGTACTCTTTCCAGCGACTACGTTGACCTTTTCCAAGAATACGTCTCGCAGTTCGTCTTTGTTGTTCCTTCTGACAGTACAATGCTCGCGCCCCGCAAGATTTACCAGATCGTGCAGCCTCCACAGGAAGACCTTTCTTATCTCTGGAAGTAACCACTTCGGCCGCCCACACGGGTGGCCTTTTCTCTCACCTCCTTTCCGCCACACTCTAGTAGAGTGTGGTGTACTGGCCCGCCTACCTTTGGTACAATAGAACCGAAAGGGGGTATTATCGTGCCAGGCACTTTAAGAGAAATCTACATTGACGCCTCTGTTCTGTCTCCTGCCGAGTTTTCTGAGTTCTATGATGCAGTTGACCATCATGCGTTTTTCTGTAGCTACGACTTGAAAAGGCCGCGCTGCTTCACTGCTTATTGGCCTTCTTCTGCAGGGTCGATTGGTGAAGTGGTTTCCTTGCCTGCCGGCGTTGTTGTTTCGTCGCTTCGGTAGGTCGTTATCTTCACCATGTCACCATGGCTGCGCTCAATCGTGGCCATGGTGATTTCTTTTTCTGTCAGCATCTTGCCCAACTCTACAACGAAGGCCATGCAGCCGTCGAAGTTTTCGGCTTTGATGTGGATGGCTTTTTGCTCCTGCATCTGTTCACCTCCTTTCGGGGTACACTCTATATAGAGTGTGGTATACTGACCTGCTAAGGTCAGTATTGGTAAAATTTTACTGATTGTTATAGGCATTACATTAAGCGTAACCTTTACCTATAATATATTACGCTAAACGTAATATGTCAACTTATTTTCTTGCTTTTTTCCGTTTAGTGTAATAATATATATTTTAGGCAGAGGAGGTGATACAATGAGTGATTCTATCAATGAGCGTGTCCGCGCACTGCGAAAGTCCCTGAAGCTCAATCAGACCGAGTTCGGCCAGCGCATCGGCCTAAAAACTAGCGCCATCAGTAAAATGGAGCAAGGCGGTAGTACCGTCATTGATCAAAACATCCGGCTGATCTGCCAGACGTTCCACGTGTCTGAGAAGTGGCTGCGCACGGGTGCGGGGCCGATGGAGAGCGATGATGTCAGCACGATGCTCGCGCGCCTGCAGGAGGAGATGGACCTGACGGACCTTGAAATGCGCCTGCTGCAGACCTACTTCAGCTTTCCGGCCGAAGAACGGCAGACGTTTCTCGCGATGGCGCAGAAGTTTGCCGCCCGCCTGGCTGCCGAGAAAAGCCCAGAGGAGCGCGACCGTCAGCGTGAACAGGCAACGCTCGACGCCGTGCGGCAGGAGTTCCGGGACAAAAGGGGTTCCCCAACGTCTACCCCTTCCACTATTACTACTACCGCAAAATAAAAAAGCGCCGCCCGTAGGCGACGCCCCGCCGCTACTGGCGGCAACAATAAAATAAGCCCCATCCTGTCCGATGGAGCTTTGCTGAAAGCCTTGCGGCCTTCCCTGTGAAGAAATCCATTTACATGATACAACATGCGGGGAGGGCTTGCAAGCCATATAGGAGGTTATTCTATGATTGCTGCACTCTACGCCCGCTACTCGTCCGACAGCCAGCGAGCCGAAAGCATCGTGGCGCAGATCCGCGCGGGCCGCGAATACTGCCGCCGCAAAGGCTACCACATCATCAAAGAGTACGCCGACGAAGCGTATACCGGTACGAACGACAACCGCCCGGCCTATCGGGAGATGCTGCGCGATGCCGCGGCGGGGCTCTTTGAAGTCGTGATCTTCCATAAGGTAGACCGTAACGGCCGCAATGAATTCGACTACTACAAGAACAAGCAGGAGCTTGCCCGGCACAACGTCCGCGTCGAATACTCGGGGCAGGCCTTCGACAGCACGAGCCCCGAAGGCGCATTGATGGAAAACCAACTCGTCGGCCTCGCCGCGTACTACTCGCGCAACCTCTCCCGTGAGGTCAAGAAGGGCTTGAAGGAGAACGTGCTGGCGGGCAAGATCACCGGCGGCCGTCCGCTCTTCGGGTACAGCGTGGACAAGAACAAGAAGTACGTCATCAATGAGGAGGAGGCCGTTGCCGTCCGCTACATCTTCGAGCGCTACGCCGCCGGGGCGTCCTACATCGACATCCTGCGGGAGATCAACGCCCGCGGCTACCGCACGCGGCGCGGAGCTGAGTTCGGCAAGGCCACGCTCCATGACATGCTCAACAACCGGCGCTACATCGGTACCTGCATTCTCGGCAAGAATCAGCCGTATCTTGACGGCAGGCGCAACAGCCACCGCCCGGACCATGACGGCATGATCATCGTGCCAAACGGCTGCCCGGCCATCATCAGCCCCGATCTCTTCCAGGCTGTGCATGAGCGCATGCAGGAAAACCGGCGGCGCGGCGGCAGGCGCACGGCGAAATATCCGTACCTGCTCTCCGGCCTCGTCTACTGCGGCGAATGTGGTGCCAGCATGTCCGGCACGCGCACCCGCACGCGCAAGAAGGAGATCCGTGAATACTACCGCTGCTGTCAGAAGTCCAACCACGGCGACGCGAAATGTCCGAACCGCTACATCTACGCACCCGCCCTCGAAAACTTCATCATCGAGCGCCTTGCCGCGGTCATCGACAACGAAAGCCTGCTCTTCCGGCTCGCCCAGAAAGTCCAGGAGAAGTATGACGCCCTTGTCGGCAACGCACGGGTGCAGATTGCCGCCCTGCAGGAGCAGGAGGCGAAGGCCAGCAAGTCCCTTGAACGCCTCTATGAAGTCATCGCAGACGGCGACACCTTCGACGACTTCGACCGCGCACAGATGAAGCACCTCAAACAGAAGATCCTCGACATCCGCGCCCAGCGTGAAAAGCTCGAACAGCAGCCCGGCAAAACCATCTCTTCCGCTGAGATCGTCCGCTACATCCGCGACCGCTTCCTTCCCGCCATCCGCCAGCGCACCGCCTCCGGCCTCACCGAACTCCTGCAGTATTTCGTCCACACCGTCACGGTCTTCCGCGACAAAATCCGCGTGGAGTATTGGTTCGCGTCCTGCCGGTACTCATCCGAGCGCACCACTTGAAATCATGCCCGCTCGTTCGAGCGGGCTTTTTGATGCAAATAAATATCCCCCGGCATAGCCGGGGGTTTTATATTTACGGCC
>ENA-ORMX01000413-ORMX01000413.1-human-gut-metagenome-genome-assembly--contig:-NODE-413-length-33036-cov-4.024196_pt1 | contig 33036 bp, 40 predicted proteins | sample MGYA00242108_ERZ509007 | MGnify/ENA primary metagenome ERZ509007 (study PRJEB26280, sample SAMEA2338745) | human gut metagenome | biome: human gut; feature: human-associated habitat; material: faeces...
CCATTTTATTTAATATATCTGCTAGAGATTTTTCTGTTCCATATCCATAAGAAACACTCCATGTTATAAATAATAATTTTTTCATAATCTAATTCACTCCCTCTTTTATAATATGAGAATGTTACGGATTATGTTATCTTTTTTTTATTCTGTCTACTTATTTTCTTTATTATGGCACTATAAATCTTATGATATCTCTTTAACATTACTTATGAATATTATATTTTTCTATTATATATAAAATTGAATAAATTAATATAGTGACTCCTATTGTTACAATTCACAGTTTACTAAAAATATATGCAAAAACCTAGTAATAGATATATATTTTTTTACAAATATATATAGCTATTACTAGGTAGTAACATTCTCTATTTTTACTGTAAATAACAACAGATTTTATTTTTCTGCATAATGAAAATTTTATTTTACTCGTAATAGTTATTTTATAAATAGCTATTATTCATATATATCTTTTAACATAAATAAGCTTTTATTAAGTAATTTTACATTTCAAATTGACTATTATATAATTCGGCATAAAATCCGTTTTTTTCTAGTAATTCCTCATGTGTTCCTTGTTCTATTATGTTACCTTGGTTCATTACTAATATTAAATCTGCATTTTTTATAGTTGACAATCTATGTGCTATAATAAATGATGTTCTATTTTTAGTTAATTTATCCATTGCTTTTTGTACTAGCTCTTCTGTTCTTGTATCTACATTTGATGTTGCTTCATCTAAAATTAAAAATGGTGCATCTTTTATCATTCCTCTTGCAATTGTTAATAATTGTCTTTGTCCTACAGATATACTATCACTCTCTGTTATTACTGAGTCATATCCATGTGGTAAAGTTTTTATAAAGTGATGTATTCCAACTTCTTTACATACTTCTATTACTTTTTCATCACTTACATTTTCTCTGTTATAAACGATGTTTTCTTTAACTGTTCCTTCAAATTGCCAAGTATCTTGTAATACCATAGTAAACAAGTCATGTATATTTTCTCTTGTTAACTCTTTGCTTGAAATTCCATCAATTTTTATATCACCAGAGTTTATATCATAGAATTTCATAAGTAAATTTACCATTGTTGTTTTACCTGCTCCTGTTGGTCCTACAATAGCAATTTTTTGTCCTGGTTTTGCCTTTGCTGTAAAATTCTCTATTGTTGGTTTATTATTATCATCATATTGAAATACAACATTTTCAAATTCTATATTTCCTTTAACTTTTGAAACATCTAATTTTTTTGTTAAATGCTCCTCACTATTCATTTCTTTTTCGTCTAAAAATTCAAATACTCTTTCACTTGCTGCTGCAGTTGATTGAAGTGATGTAATTGCTTGTGCTATTTGTGATAATGGATTTGTAAACAATCTCACATAAGTAATAAAAGCCACAATAACACCAAAAGAAATTATATTATTCATTGTTAAAAGAGCTCCAACAATACATACAGCAACATATCCAAAATTTCCTATAAATCCCATAATTGGTTGCATTAAGCCTGATAAAAATTGACTCTTTTTGTTGCTATTGCATACACTTTGATTAAACTCATCAAATTTATTATTTGCTTCTTCTTCTCCATTATATGCTTTTACAACATTAATACTAGAATAAATTTCTTCAATATGTCCATTTAATTTTCCAAGTTCTACTTGTCTTGCTACGAAATATTTTTGTGATTTTTTCAAAATTACACTCATTCCTGCAAATCCAATTAAACTTGAAATTATAGCTGTCAATGCCATTATCCAGTTTGTATAGAACATCATAACGATTGTTCCTAAAAATAAAGCTACATTACTTACTAAACTTCCTAAAGATTGATTCATAGATTGTGCAATTGTATCTACATCATTTGTTACTCTTGATAAAGTATCTCCTGCTTGATGTTTATCAAAGTATTTTAAAGGTAATTTATTTATTTTTACAGATATTCTACTTCTTAGTTCTTTTGCAAATTTATTTGCAACATCTGTCATACAGATAGATTGGATAAAGTTAAAAATAGCACTACATACATAAATTGTAACCAATATAATTGTAATATTTTTAATTTTATCTATATCCATAAATGGTTTTACAACATCTTTAACGCTTTCTGGCATTTCATCTATTTTTTCATATAATTGCTCTGGATTCATATCTTCTGTCATCGAACTTAATATTTTCATTGCTTTTTGCTGATCTTCAAGTGAAATTATTTTTCCATCTATTTCTATATCTTGCATATTTCCTGTTTGCATATTTGCTGAAACTTTAGTTGTTAATTCTTGCATGTTTTCTTTGTTTATAACTAAACCTTCTGATATAGTATCTGTTATTTTTGATAATTGGTTAGGAGCAAGTATAGATAAAATAGATGATAGAATTGCTAAAATTAATGCAATAACAATTAATATTTTAAAATGACCTAATTCGCTAAATAGTCTTTTAACTGCTCCTTTAAAATCTTTTGATTTTTCTGCTACTCTTGGTCCTCCCATTGGTCCTCTTCTTGGAGGATGTACTGTTTTTTCATTATTACTCATTTTCTAACTCCTCCTTTGATAATTGAGATAAAGCAATTTCTTTATATACATCACAATTTTTTAATAATTCTTTGTGAGTACCTTCGCCTACAACTTTTCCTCCATCTAAAACTATTATTTTATCACTGTTTATAATTGTTCCAATTCTTTGACCTACTATTAAACTTGTAGCGTCTTTAGTATATTGTTTTAACTCTTTTCTTAAAATAGAATCTGTTTTATAATCTAGAGCAGAAAAACTATCATCAAATATATATATTTCTGGATCTCTTGCAATAGCTCTTGCAATCGAAAGTCTTTGTTTCTGTCCTCCTGATACATTAGTTCCACCTTGTGCAATCATAGTATCATAGGTTTCTTCCATGTTTTCTACGAACTGTGTTGCTTGTGCTACTTTTACAGCTTCTTTTACTTTTTTATCTGTTATTTCACCTTTTCCATTATTTCCATAGGCAATATTATTTTTTACTGTATCATTAAACATAACTGCTTTTTGTGATACATAACTTATTTTATTATTTAACAATTCTTTTGTATATTCTTTTACATTAATTCCATCTACTAGTACTTCTCCTTCTGTTGCATCATAAAATCTTGGTACTAGATTAATTAATGTTGATTTTCCACTACCTGTTGAACCGATAAAAGCAACTGTTTCTCCTTTATTTGCTTTAAATGAAACATTTTCTAATATATATTCATCTGCATCTGGGTATTTAAATGAAACATTTTTAAATTCTACAGTTCCTTTTTCTTTTGACTCATCCTGTTTCATTTTTCCATCTTTTATTGTTTCTTCTGTATCTAATATTTCATTAATACGATTTGCTGAAACTTGAGCTCTTGGTAACATCATAAAAATCATAGCAAGCATTAAAAATGACATTATTACTTGCATTGCATAAGAACTAAATACTACCATATCTCCAAATATTCCTATTTTGTCTACCATACTTGCATCTTTTATTAAATATGCTCCCATAAAATAAATACCAAGTGTTAAAAAATACATTACAATATACATTACAGGTTGCATAATAGCAAAAGATTTCTGATTAAACAATTGTTGATTTGTAAGTTTTGTATTCACATCTTCAAATTTATCTTCTTGATATCTTTCAGCATTAAATGCTCTTACAACTCTTATTCCAGTTAAATTTTCACGAATAACTCCATTTACTTTATCAATTAATTTTTGAACCTTTTTAAATTTTGGCATTACAATAGCTATTAAAATTCCTATAACTGTAAGCAATATTCCTACTGCTACAGCTGTCATTGCACTCCATTGCCAACTTTTATTTAGAATTTTTGTTATTGCCCAAATAGCTGTTAACGGAGCTTTAATTAATAACTGAATTCCCATAGCTACAAACATTTGAATTTGTGTAACATCATTTGTAGATCTTGTAATTAAGCTACTTGTTGAAAATTGTTTTATTTCATGCATAGCTAATCTTTCTACTTTTGTAAATATCTTTTTTCTAACAGATTTAGAAAATTCTGCTGCTACACTTGCTGTCATATAACCTGTAAAAATTGCAAAAACTAAGCTTCCTAACGCACAGGAAAGCATGTATGCTCCATTTTTTACAATTTCACTCATTTGGCTTCCTTCTGTTTGAACTAATACTGTTATTTGTGACATATAATCTGGCATTTTTAATTCAAGCCATACTTGCCCAACAATTAATATAAATGCTATTAATATCATTAACCATTGTTTTGTTCTTAAGTTTTTTAAAAGTTTAAACATTTTAAATTTCATTCCTTTCTTTTTATTTCATTAAATTTCTTTTCATTTTGTCTAATGTTTCTACAAATCTTTTTAATTCTTCATCTGTAATACCTTCTGTCATCTGTTCGTTTAATTTTCGAAAATCTTCTTTTCTTTTATTAAATAATCTTATTGCTTCATTATTTAAAATTATTCTTTTAGTTCTTGTATCTGCTTCATCTACTACTCTTTTTATTAATTTATGTTTTTCCATTGTTTGCAAAATACCTGAAACACTTGCTCTACTTAAATTAAGAACTTCTTCTAAATCTTTTTGATATATTTCTTCTTCCTTATGCTTTAATATGTACTCCATAATTCTCATTTGACTTTGTGATGGTTTAATAAATTCATTATTATCATTAGGTAATTTTCTAAATAATAATATATCTATTTCTTTAATATATTTTAGTAAATTCTCTCTTTCCATTCTTCGCACCTCTTTTTGTCAAGCACCTTACAAATTATAATTATAACATCTTTTAATCTTTTGTCAATCAACTCACAAAGTTTTTTCAGAAAGTTCACATACATTTCACATTATATTTTAGTTATTTAATTAATGCTTATGATAAATAAAAAAATATAATATTCCAGAGGAAATTGTAAATAAATATAATAATAAACTTATATTAAAGGTTAAAAACATTACAGATTCAATACAAAAAATAGCAAAGTATAAAAATATATACTCTGCTATTTTTAATCATTTTAAAATAATTTTATATAATTATTAATTACTATTCCATTACATACAACCTATATTTATTAAAACCTATATCTCTATGTCTCTTTGTATTAGTAGTTATATAAATTTAACTTTTCTTTCCCAACTCATATACAATATCTACAGAATCACAAACATTTTGTGAATGCGTTACAATTATAATACATTTATTTTCATCTTTAGCAAGATGTTCAAAAATATTTAAAATATCATTTTCTGTATCTTTATCCAAATTTCCCGTTGGCTCATCTGCAATAATTATTTTAGGATTATATGATAAACTTCTTGCAATAGCAATTCTTTGTTGCTCTCCACCTGATAACTTTAATATCTTTCTTTTACTATGTTCTTTTGTAAGTCCTACACTTTGCATAAGTTCTAGTGCTTTTTTCTTTTTATCTTTTATTTTTACTTTACTCACATCCATAGATAATATAATATTTTCTATTGCTGTTAATCTTGGTAGTAAATTATAACTTTGAAATACAATTCCTATATCTGTATTTCTATATTTATCTAGATTCATCTTTTTTAAATCTTTTTCATCATATAACACTCTTCCGTTTAGTGCATTTTTCAAGTCCTGTTATAAGTGATAATAGAGTTGTTTTTCCGCTTCCACTTTTCCCCCTGATTGCATACATCTTTCCTTGCTCAAATTCATAATTTATGTTTTCAAAAACATAAGTATCTTTTGGTGCATCTTTATATCTATATCCTACATTTTCTAATTTTAATATTCCCATACTTTAAGACCTCTCTTTCAATATAGTAAGTGGACTAAACCTTTGAATACTTATCATTGCCGCTAAACTACTTACCAATGTTAAAAGCACTCCTATTCCAAGTAATTCCATTACAACATTAGTATCTACTACAGCATCAATTGTATCAATTTCTTGCACTTGTATATTACTATTAAACTTCATATCCATTGGTCCTTTTCCAAAATTATTTGAAATTTCTTGTTCTTCTACTTTACTATCTTCTATTTCATTTTGAAGTAGTAAGTTTCCTATTGGTTTTGATAAGTAACCTCCACAAACAGCTCCAATCATTAACATAATAATACTCACAATTAATAATTCTAAAACAAATTGTATCGTTAATTTGAATTTACTTACTCCTATTGTTCTAAATACTCCTATTTCATATTTTCTTTCTCTAATATTTATCATATTAATTACAAATAAAACAACTCCAGATATAATCAATGTAATAATCAAAAATGTTGTAGCAAAAGTTTTCACATTTTTAATAGACTTTGTTGCCGTTTCTAGTTCTTCTAAATTTGTATTAATTGTATAATATTCATTTAATCCTTTTTGCCTTACTTCTTCTATAAATGAATCGACAACTTCCTTATTCTCAATTATAAATGATGGTGTTATATTAGTTACAAGTGTACTATCATCTTGCAGTAATAAATCAATTACTCCACTTCCTGTTATAATTTTGTTAGCAGACCCAGAATACATATTTTTTGTATCATCTGTATTAGAATTATCTGTATAAATTCCTGTTACTGTAAATTCATAAGTTTTCTCATTATCATTTGGATTTTTAAATGTTATTTTACTTCCAACAGTAACCTCATTTAATGTTGCAAGTTCTGAACTTATGACACATTCATATGAATTAAAATCTGTTATCATTTCTCCTTCAGTTACTTTATATGTTCCATTTACAAAATCAGTCATTGCATCATAAGAAGAATATCCATCAATTTCAAAATCTCCTGTTAGATTTCGCATACTTTGAAATACTTCTTTTGATTTTGTTATTACAGTAGTTGTATTATTATTTATTGTGGTATGTCTTTCTCCTCCAGGACCTTTTCCCATCCCACTATTTCCACCTGTTGTTGTACTTGTTGAAGTAGTAGAAGTTTGTCTATCTTCAACTTCGTATTCAAAAGAATCAGTTGCCTTTGTTATACTATCACTATTTAATGATGTTCCGATAAACATAATAGTATCCTTTTAAATATTCACTATTTCCATAGTTTTTTATATCATCAATTGTAAATGATTCTATATTATTAAAAGCCTCAATATTTTCTTTTCTTGCATCTTCACCACCTTTAAAATTTCCAGTAACTTCCTTTCTATCAAATGAAATGCTAGCAATAATATCATGTGATTCTTCATAATCTTTTACAAGTCTATCTGCTGTGTTTCTTATTGCTAAAGTAACAGTAGAACTACATGCTATAGCCAATATAATAATTCCTATTAAAATATTCCTTCCCTTATTTCTAATTATTGAAACTAAACTATTTTTTAAAATATACATCTTATTATTACCTCCTAATATTTTATACTTGCTTTCTTATCAAAATAAATGGTGTTAATTGCTTTGATTGTCCTGCTGGGTTATCTTCTATTAACTTTTCTAAAAAATCATTATCTTTTTTTATGCTATCAGCTTTTCCTAAAATAACTCTTTCTAAATCATTTGCATCAACAATCATAGATGTTATTCCTAATTTTTCTTCAATTTCATTACATACCCCATTTGGATTTTCAGGAATGCGAATTCCAAATTCTCCATATTCAGGAAAAACTTTATCATAAAAGCCATCTAAACCTGTTACTTCCATTCCTACTATATTATAAAATACTCCCTTTTTATGAAATATTTTTCCTATACCTGCTAAAATGGCTGCATAAATAACTTTTATTCGTCCACATAAATTAATTGCAAATTGCATTTTATAAGGGCAATCCACACCAATACCTGCATCACTACTCATTGCAAATTTTGATAAAAATTTAGCTAAAAAACTTAATTTCATATCTTTTTTATAAACTACTCTTTTTTGACACAAAGAAATAATTTTTTCACTAATTGACAAAATATCTCCCTCTTGATAATGTGGCATTACATATTTTTTTATTAATTCCAAGTAATCTTCTCCTATTTGTACAAAGTGAGAACAAATTGCATAACGGTAATAAATTTTACCATCTACTTCTATTTCTAACTTTTTGTTTTCATTTGTTTTCAAGCTATCCATTATTTTCCTCTCTTTTTACTAATATTTTTAAAGTAATTTTACTTTCGTATATACAATACTATATAAAGATTGAAAAAATATTGAAAAACGTCATTAAATAATAATTTTATATCTTAAAGTAGGTCTGGACTATATGCTACTTACCATTAACTAGCGCAAAAAAACAAGATATTAATTTTTATATCTTGTTTTTTTAATATTTTATACTGGTATTGTTACTTTAAAAATAGTCCATGGCTCTTTATAATATACTTCAATATTTCCATTATACTTTTGAACAGTAGATTTGCTAATTGCAAGTCCTAACCCATATCTTTTCTCTTTCCTATTTCTTGATTTATCAATACGATAAAATCTTTCAAATATTTTTTCTCTTTCCTCTTTTGGAATTGGGTCCCCCATATTTTTTACTTCTAATATAATTTCATTTTTTTCTTTTTTTAGCACTACTACTACTTCTTTTTTTGCTTCAGTATGTTTAATAGCATTATCTGTTAAAGTAGAAACAATATGTTCTATATCTTCCTTATTTGCATTCATTACAATGTTTTCAGCAATTTCATTTTTTATACTCACTTGCTTTTCATAAGCCATACTTTCAAACATAGAAAGTATAATCTCTACTTCTTTTGATAGATTTAATTGTTTGTACTCTTTTACATTATCTATATTTTCTATTTTGGCAAGCAGTAATAATTCATTAATTAATTTATTCATACTTTCAGCTTCATTTTGTATATAATTTATCCATTTATTTGTTCCCACTTCATTTTCCAATACATCACTATTGGCTTCTATTACTGCTAGTGGTGTTTTAAGCTCATGTGAAACATCTGAAATAAATTGTTTTTGCTTTTCAAAAGTTTCTTCTACTGGCTTTACAATAATTTTAGATACTTTTTTTGCAATAATATAAATAACAATAATTGAAACAATTGATATAATTCCAGAAAATAAAAACATTGTTCTTATATGTGAAATAGTATTTTCGTTCTCTATTAATATAATGTTTATTGTGCTTTTATTTATTTTTCTTGTTTTATAAATATATTTTCCTATAATTCCTTTATCCTTATTTTTATTTGCTATTTTAAGAGCATAATCATTTATTGTTTCATTTGTTGTATTAGAACTTTGCACAATCGTAGAATCTTCTATTAAAATATTATATAATCCATCAATACCTACTTCTTGTTTTATTTTATAATCCTCTATTTTTCCATTTGGACTTCTTTTTTGTTCTCCTCCTATAAATCTGTCTATCATAGAAGTAGCCATACTGATTGTATTATTATAATTAAAAAAAGCAAATAATAATATTATTCCTAAAATTATAATTGATAGTGATACCATGATCAGTAAAAATATTCTTTGATTTAACTTTTTAATCATTTTCTTCCTCCATTTTATATCCTATTCCTCGTACTGCCTTTATTTTTACATTTGACTTAAGAAGTTTCAACTTTTTTCTCAAAAATGACACATAAACTTCTACATTATTGTATTCTGCATCACTATTATAACCCCATATTTTATTTGCTAACATTTCTCTACTTGTAATTTGATTTTTATTTAATAATAGTATTTCTAGTAAGTCTAATTCTTTTCCATTTATAGAGATTTCGGCATGACTAGTGCTCATTTTTCCAGTTCCTAAATCTAGTTTCAAATCACTATACTCTAAAATATTGATATCTTTTATATTTATCTTTCTTTTCAATACAACCTTTACCCTTGCTATCAATTCTCGCATATGAAATGGTTTTGTAATATAATCATCTGCACCATTTTCTAAACCATTTAATTTATCAGACATTTCTGATTTTGCTGTTAACATGATAATTGGTGTTTCTATTTTTTCATTTCTTAAATTCTTTAGTATTTCAAAGCCATCTTTATCTGGTAACATTACATCTAACAAAATCAAATCATAAACATTACTTAGAGCTTCATTTTCTCCTTCTTCACCATTTGTTATTATGTTTGGATTAAAGTTTTCTTTTTTTAATGTTTCTGCTATGGCATCAGCTAAACTATATTCATCTTCGATTATTAATATTTTCATTTTACTCTTCACCTTTTTATATTATATAAACTAAACATTGAAATATTATTGAAGTTATATTTTTATCTCATAAACCACTTTATAATAAGTAAATAATAACATGAAAGCAGACAATTTTCAACAAATCGCCTGCTCTTAATATTTTTAAACATGTTCAATAATTTCATCTAAATATTCTTTTATTTCATGGGTTATATTTTGGACTGACATTCCATTATCTTTTAATAATTCTTCTGGTTTAAAGTCAGTATGGAATTTTTTAGATATTCCGTAATTCTTTACATGTATATCACTTGTTCCATAAAACGAAGCAATATTTTGGCCATATCCACCCATTAGTTCACCATCTTCTAAAGTGATAATTAATTTATGATTTTCTTTTAATAAATTCAACAAAACTTCATCTAATCCAGTTAAAAATCTTGGATTAATTACTGTAATATCTAAACTCATTTCTTCTTTAACTTTTTTAGCAACTTCCTTTGCCATAGATAGCATTGGTCCTACTGCAAAAATTGCAACTGTATTTCCACTTAATTCTACTTTATTTTTGTTATATACTGAATAATCGGTATCATCTTCTATTCCTGTTGAAATAAATGTGGCTGGTACTCTTATTCCTACTGGATGTTCTTTTTGATTTACTGCAAATTTGAACATTTGATTATATTCTTCTTTGCTCGTTGGTGCTAGATATATAAAGTTTGGAATATGTGCAAACATTTGGATATCACATAATGCAATATGAGTATTTGAGTTCATTCCATATACACCTGGACTTAATACTAGCATTGTTGCTGGATTATCATTTAAGCATAAATCATGAGACATTTGGTCATATGTTCTTTGAAAAAATGGTGCAAATGTTCCAAATACAGCTATACCACCATTTTTAGTGATTCCACTACTCATTGCAACTGCATTTTCTTCTGCTATTCCTACATCCACAAATTGGCCACTTTTTACGTATTTTTCACGAACACCTTTAACAAATCCAAGTCCCATAGGTGTTCCTGCATTTAATACAATCGCTTTCTCATTAGAATCTAATAATTTTTTCAAACTTTCAAAAACTGTCGTATCTGGTGCTTCATTCATAGCAAATTTTGGACTTCCATCTTCTACATTAAACGGACCACCTGCATGCCATGCTTCTCTGTTTTCTTCAGCATATTTCAAGCCTTTTCCCTTTATTGTGTGAATATGAAGAACAATTGGATGATCTATATCTTTTACACTTTCAAATAAGTTAACTAAAGCTTTTATATCATGTCCATCTTCTAAATATTTATAATCTAATCCAAATGCTTTAAACATATTATTTGATGACTTACCATTTGTTTCTCTTAATTCTTTTAAATTCTTATAAATTCCTCCATGATTTTCAGCAATACTTTGGTCATTATCATTAACAATAATTATCAAATTATGATTATATTCTCCTGCATAATCTAAACCTTCTAATGCTTCTCCTCCTGAAAGTGAACCATCTCCAATAACTGCTACTATGTTTTCATCTTTTTTATTTACATCTCTTCCTTTAGCTAATCCTAAAGCTAATGATATAGATGTTGATGTGTGTCCTATTGTAAACATATCATGCTTGCTCTCAAGTGGATTAGTATATCCTGTAACATCTCCAAAGTGCTCGGAATTTGTGTATGCTTCTTTTCTTCCTGTTAAAATTTTGTGTGGATAACATTGGTGTGATACATCAAATACAAATTTATCTTTTGGCGAATTAAAAACATAGTGCATTGCAACAGTAACTTCAACCATTCCAAGGTTTGGTCCTTTATGACCTCCATTATTACTTATTTTATTAATAACGGCTTTTCTTGTTTCATCTGCCAGTTCATTTAATTCTTCTACCTTTAATTTCTTAATATCTTCTGGACCATTTATTTTTTCTAAATACATATTTTTATCCTCCCTCTATATTGTTTCTGTAAAATCTTTTCTCTTTCCTAAAATAATTTCATCATATAATTCTAATTTATAATCTAATCTTTCAATTGTAGAATTTATATTTTTTTGTTTTTCTAATAACTTTTTTCTTTGTTCTTCTAATAATTGTTTTCTCGCTTGTACAGTTGATTTTCCTTTTTTAAATAAATTAACATATTCTAATAAAATTTCAATTTCCATTCCTGCATTTCTCATACATTTTATAAACTCTATCCATCTGCAAGATTCTTCATCAAAATTCCTTATTCCATTTTCCGTTCTTGGTATTGTAGGTATTAATCCTATTCTTTCATAATATCTTATTGTATCTGCTGTTAAATCATATTTTTTACATACTTCTGCTATTAACATTTTTTCACCTTCTATCATATTACATTATAATTTTTATATTATTCATTTGAAATATATTCTATCTATTATAAGAAAATATATTACTAGAATACTTTTATTTCTAACATTTTATTGTTATATACAAATAAAATCATATTTTCTTCCTTATTTGATTTTACTTAATATTATATATCACTTAGAGTTAACTTCAAGTCAATAGTTTTTACAAAAATTTTTCTAAAAAATTAGGAATAGCTAATTTTCACTATCCCTAATTTTATAATAAAATATATTATATTCCTAATTTTTATACATGTAATTTATATGAGCATTTTTCCTTTTAAGTCTTCTACACAAGTAGTTCCTATATTCATTGATGATTGTCTTTTCTCCAACATTTGGTATTGTTATCAAATTAGTTTTCATTTTTACTCATTTTATAAGAGTTTACACAATTAATCTATAATTTGTAATTTTGTGGTTACTTTTTCTTTTTTGATTTTGGTATTGGTGTTACCTTTTCTAGTTCAATAATAATAGATTTACAAAATTCGCTATTATCAATATCTAAAACATAATGTTCTTTTGCTCCATTGTATAGGCAACCTATTTCTGCATTTTGCATCTTATCTTTGATACAGTCTAATTTCTTAACAAAAGGCACATTATCACAAACTATAATAACTGGTTTATCATTAACATAGATTATATATTCTCCAAACATTTTCTTATATCTGATTTATCCAATACCTTTTATTTGTTCACATACATATTCTATATATTCATTTGTTGTAGCCATTTTATTACTCCTTTTCTTATCTAATAATTTTATTTTAGCGATTACCTTTATAATCAATATTTGCTAATTTTGCTTGTTTACACAAATCTTTTGTTTGTATTTTATATTGTTTTCCATCTTTTATTGTATAAGTTCCACATTGTCTAAATTCAAAACTAACATCTTTTCTTATACATTGCTCTCTAATATCTAAAGCCCACGAATAATTAAATATTCTAGCATTTATATCAGATTCTCCACCAACTACTACAAGTTCTATATTATCAAGATACTTTTCTATATCTATTTTCTCTAATAATGGCTGTGCTGTTATACATTTATGTTTTATTGGTAAATCTTTAAAAATTGATAACTTATAATCAGCATTTTTTTGATTTTCAATAGTACAACATACAACTACATTATCATATCCATCGTTCCAGTCATTTGGAATACATTTCATAAATCTATCTATTCTTTTTGTTAGAAACAGGAAAGTACAGTCCTGCCTTTCTTTAATCACTTTCCAACATTCATTTCTCCACTCATCTGCTTCTTCAATAAGAAAATCTGTAGAAAAGCATAAATAAACAATTCCAGATTTCATTTTATAATTGCCATTTTTTAATTTTGCTATTGGCTTTTCAAAGTCTTTTGTTTTTACAATCTCATTAGTATTAACATTTCTTTTTGAATCTCCTTTATGAATATAGCAATGTAAACATCCATCACTACATTTTTTACAACCCCTCCAGGGATTCCACATTGCCATATTATCACACTCCTAAATTGTAATTTATTATTTGCTTTCAGATATTTTAATACCTGTAATTTAATTTATACTTGTAATATCTACTTTTCCATCATAATCATCATAATAAAAATACCATTTATCTTTTATTTTTTCTTTTATAAATATATTATTTCCTTTTCCTGTTTCTTTATTTTCATCATATATCTCAATAGAATTACCATTTAATAAATTATCATCAGGACAATAAATTATTCCCCAATATTGACCACCAAGCATTCCTTGTGCATTTATATCAAATTGAATATACTCTTTATCATCTGAATCTTTGTAGTATCTATATGATATTTTTTTGTAATTTTTACTTTCATTTGATTTATCTAATATCATTTCATTAGCATTATCTTGTAAATCATTTATATTACTATTCAAAAATTTTATAGATTCTCCCTTTGCATGTTCATAGTTGTTATTATAAAAAAATCGTAAAGCAATAATAGAAATAATAACTATTACTAAACCAATAAGTATTAAAATTCTTTTTTTCATTATACACCTCTACAAATTACTATCTTGTGTTTCAATTATATCATAAAAAGCAAGTAATTTTCAACTTAATTACTTGTCCTATATATTGTAATTTCTCAATAATGCCTTATATAAAACTAATTTGTTCATTTTTATTTGTAATCCAACTTTTTTGTTTAGCCTCTGTTATTTTATCTCCATCTTCATTACCCCCAATTAAAAATGGAAATTTTTCATTATGCTTTTTCATATTTTCAATGACTAAACCTTTATTTGCATTTGCATAGCAATACTTACATAAATGTCCACAAGTATTATATGCTCCTATATCATTTCCCATTAGGCAATTACAATCTTCTCTTAATTTTTTTCTTTTAGGTGGATTTAATGAACAATTTATAGATTTTTCAACGATTTCTTGGTTCATGCAACCATTACATTTTAGTCCATATTCTGATAAATAAGTTTTTTCACAGCAACTATGTATTGTCATATTATTTTCTTTTCCTATTTTACTAAAAGCCTTCGCAAGTTCTATCTGCTCATTTTTAGTAGGTGGCTTTAAATCTTTCGCATTTCTTTTAACCTTTTGATATAAGTCTAAAAAGCTAATCGTACAATTATGAGTATATCCTTTTAAATTTTTAGCCATTTTCTCAAAACATTCAATATGTTTATTAACATCAAATCCATTACCAATAAATATTGGATCATATCTCCAACCAATTGAATTTACTCCAATGTGTTCTGACAATTTCTTAAAACTTTCCATTACTTTTTCTTTATTTGGAACTATTGGTTCTATATCTTTTCCGTAAGGTGTAATTGTTACAAACCAGTATTGTTTATACTTATCTAATTCATCTAAATATTGTAGCATTGGCTCTGGATTTTTAGTACAAAATGCTAAACAATCCACTACTTCTGGAGATAAACTATATTTTGTTACCTGTGATTTATAGTATGGATTTCTAACTAATACATACCCTTCTCTAATCCTATTCATTAACCATTTTGAATAAAATGCTGGTATATCTGTTCTCATTCCTGTATTTATTATCATTTTTAGTTCTCCTTTAAATCTTCTATTATTTTGTTTGTATCTTCATCAAATGAGATAGTTCTATTCTTTATTTCTAACATTGTTTGTGGATAGTCTTTATTTATTCTTATTAGTGTCGTTTCTAAATCGTTGTATGCCATTTGTTCAAACGGAAACCTTATAATTCCAGGAGTATTAAAGCCGGACTCCTATTTCTAATAGTACCACATTTTTATTTTTTGTTCTATCTAAAAAATCTTCATAATTTTTAGATTGCTTATACCAATTTTCATCTTGTACAAAATTTGCATCTTTTCTTAAATTCATTTCCATATTCTTACCACAAACAGGACATTTGGGAACTAACTCTTTTGGTATCTCACAATTTTCTGTTAGTTTTAGCCATTCTTCTAGCATTTCTTTGTTATTATATAGTCTATTATGACATCCATCTTCACATTGTAAAAGTGAATAATCCCCTTGTGTAGCAAATATTTTCTTCTTTTTAAATCCTGCTATTTCAAATTGTCCATCTACATTTGTAGTAATTACAAAATATTCTTTTCCTTTTACTAATTCCAATAATTCTTTGTATAGTTTTAATGGACTATTAAATCTATTCAATTTTATTAATTTTGCCCAAAAAGCCCACTTTTCTTCTTGTTTTCTAAATGGATAGAAACTTGCTGAATATAAATCACTAAAATTATATCTTTCTATAAATTCTTTATAATTCTTTTTAAAACTTTCTCCACTATATTCTAATCCTGCTGCTGTTGAAAGTCCAGCTCCTGCACCTATTAAGATATAATCTGCATTTTTAATCATTTGTTTTGTTTTCAAAATTCTTGAATTATATTCTTCCATATTCTTCACCTAAATTCTTTAAATAAATATTATAGTCTTCATCAGTAAATACATTAAAAACTATTTTATCGAAATAGCCTGCATTTTCTTTTAAATAATTTTTTACTGTTTTTATTGCAATTCTACAAGCCTCATCTTTTGGAAATCTGAATTCTCCTGTTGATATACAGCAAAAAGCAATTTCTCTTATATTGTTTACTTTGGCTATTTCTAGTGAATTCATATGGCAATTTTTTAATGCCTCTATCTCTTTTTCTGTAACATCTTCATATATTATTGGTCCGGGCTGTATGAATAATGTATTTTGAAGGCAAATTGTAACCCATAGTAATAAATGCTTTTCCTGTTTCTAATTTACCAATTTGTTTCATTTTTTCATTACATTCTAATCTTAATTGTACTCCACTTGCAGAATGAATGCAGTTATCAATACACTTATGGCAAGGTATAAAGCAACCGAAGTCCTGCTGAATTTGCAGCATTAACAATTACTTCTACTTTTAATGTTGTAATATCGCCCTTCCATAAATATATTATATCTGTTATTTTTGAATTTTCTATATTTTCTACAATGCCTTTTGTTTTTAATTCTTCTTGTAAATATTCATCTTCTACTTTTAAAAATTTACTTGATATTTTTTTGGCATCTCTTATATTACATAAACTACGATATAAATTCTTTTTGTCATCTATATTCGTTGAAATTTTATTAACACTTATCTCTTGATTTTCTTTTAATAAATAATTAATTAAAAAATCTAATTTTTCCAATACAAACATCTCCTATTCTTGTTATATAAAAGCATTGCAGTTGTTTTTGCAATGCTCTTATATATCACTACAGATTAATTTTGTGGAAAGAAGAATCCTGCTGTCATATCTAAATAATTTAATCCACTATATTCTGGATATTTTTGTTTTACTTTATCTTTAAAATCGTTAATATCTTTACTATCATTTGCTATTACTTTTAATTCTTCAAGATATGCTATTTTTGTATCAACATCTTTTAAAGTTTCTGGTGTATAATGGCTTGATAAAACTAAATTATATCCTTTTTCTTTATATCCTTTTAATTGTTCTATAATTGCATTTGCATGCGCTTTACCTGCAACTATTGAATGACAATCATGTCCTAACATGTGAGTATATACACACCCTATTTGTGGAAATTCAATTTCAATATTTTCATCATGATATGTTATATTTAATTCAAATCCACCAATATTTACTTGTCTTTCTTTTAATATATCTGTTATTTCATTATACTCACTAGCAAAGTTTCCTCCAAATGCTGTTTTAAAGTTTGTTACTAATCCATTTATTGTTCCTTCTTGCATTGATTTAATTGTTCCCTCTGAAGCATAACCTTTTATATCTTTTAAAATTGTTCCACCATTTGGATGATCTGAAAATACTTTTCCTACAATATTTTTGTTTAATCCTTTTACATATTCTTCAAATTCTCCTAAATTATCATAAAATGCTGGGAACTCTACTAATAATACATTTTCGCTATTTTCTAAAATATAACTTTCATCATACATTAAGTCGTTTGTTTGATAACTGTGTAACTTTATTTCTCCAAAATCATATACATCTATAAATCCTTTTTTTAAATCAATTCTTTTTGATTCCATATACTTCATACCTCCAATTATTTTTATTATAATCTTTTAAAATTTAGTAGCTACTCTATTTTTCAATTTCTGTAATTATTTTACTTTCATATTTTCACTTTGTAAAGTAGGCACTTTTTTGTAATCTAGTTTCTTTGAAGATACTATTATATATTTTTCTTTATTTTAGGCATTAAAAAAATTTAATATTTTTAGGCTTATATTCTCTTTTGATACTACTATTCTTTTTTATACCATTATTGGTTTTCTAAGATTGTATCTATTTACTTTTTCTAATTACTTTGATATACTTTGTTTATGGAGGTTATAACTATGAAACAAGAATTACCTGCTTGCCCTGTTGAAATAACAATGGGATTAATTGGAGATAAATGGAAAGTTTTAATTATTAGAGATTTACTAACTGGAACTAAAAGATTTGGAGAATTAAAAAAATCTTTATCTGGTATTACTCAAAAAGTATTAACTAATAATCTGAGACAAATGGAAGCATCACGGACTTATTTTAAGAAAAGTATATGCAGAAGTCCCACCTAAAGTTGAATATTCTTTATCTGATACTGGCCTAAGTTTAAAACCTATATTAGATTCTATGGTAGAATGGGGAAATGCATATCGTGAAAAGCAAAAATAGCAGAACCATGTGTACTGCTATTTTATTTACTATATAAATTGTAATTTCTCGAGATGATTATAGCACAAAAATAGGTATCTTCCAACAATTATCTATTTTATATTAGTAATATTACTATTTTAGGAACAAATATAATTAAACCTATTATTGATGATCCAATTGCAAATACAAGTACAGCACTTGCTGAAATATCTTTTGCAAGTTTTGCTTTTTCATTTTTATATGGCGTTATTATATCTACAACAGTTTCAATAGCTGTATTAAACAATTCTCCACCAATTACTAAAGCAAAGCAAAAAAAACAAATAATCCACTCATATTTATTAATATCTAACACGATTCCTACAATGATAACTAATAGCATAATAAAGATATGTATTTTCATATTTCTTTCTGCTTTAAATGATGAAATAAATCCTTGAAAAGCATATTTAAAACTATTTGCTATTTTCTTTGTTTTTACCTTTATAATTCTTTTACTTCTTGTTTTCATAACTAATCTCTTTCTAATATAAATTTAGTTACTATACTTATATAGATAATCAAATATGAAATTGCAATCAAAAATCCTGCTAATACATCACTTGTGTAATGTACTCCTAAATAAATTCTACTAATTCCAATACTAATAATTAGTGTTCCTAAAATTATAATTAAGATCCATTTTAGGTATTTATTTTTTACATCCTTATAGATTAAATATATAAGGAATCCGTAAAATGCCATACTTATCATAGAATGTCCTGATGGAAAACTATAACCACTTTCATTAATGATTCTAAATTCTTCTGGTCTTGGTCTTTGCAATATTCTTTTTAATAACTGATTAAGTATTGTTATTATTCCTAAGTTAGAAATAATGGCTATTCCTATTCTCTTGTTTTTAATTACAATAAATAAAATAATTGCTATTACAATTAAGCATATTGCACCTCCAAAATTTGTTATAAATTTTACTATTGGTGTTGCAAAATCTGATATTAAATAAGTTGATATAAATTTATATCCGATGACATCTCCATTCATAATTTCTTTGTGAAATACATCTTCTGCAAGTAGTAAAAATCCAATTATACAAATAAACAAGATAATCCATTTTAAATTTTTTATAATAATTTCTTTTATTTTTTCTATATGTTGTTTCATTTCTTATCCTTTCGCATTTTTACTCTCTAATATTGTTTTCAACTTTTCTAGTCCAATTATAATAATTCCTCCAATTATGAAAAATACTATACTGAAAGTTTGAAAATTCATAGGTGCTTGTGGTACTTCTAATGTGGTTGCTCCCATTACAATAGCATATATTGAACCTATCATTAATCCTATTATAGCATATATTGTTTGACTTCTATATTTTTTTAATGCTATTTTGATTAATCTTATTACTAAAACTATTCCTGCAATTATTCCTAAGCCAAAAATAATTAATACTGGTAAATAACTTAAATTAAAATGTAAAAATTCTTTTATCGCTGATATAATTGGTATATATAGTCCAAATATTAAAAGTAATGTTGATCCAGATATTCCTGGTAATACCATTGCTGATATTGCTATCATTGCTGCTACAAAAATATATAAAACTATTCCTATATTTAAGTTTGATATATCAATAATATTCCCATCTCCAGAAATCGGATTAAAATATGTGATAGCACCTACAATTATAATTCCTATAATTGTAAATATTAAATTTCTATACTTTCCTTTTAGACATTCTTTTTCTTGTTTTATAATAAGTGGTATAGAAAATACAATGAATCCTATAAAAACTGAACTTACTTTATAGATTTGTGTTTGAAATAAATTTGTTAATACTAAAACTGCAAGTATCATTCCAATTCCCCAACCAATTCCGATTTTAATTAAAAATATAATTGCCTTTTTCTTTTCTTCTTTTTTACCAAACATAAGACTATCTAAAGAATTTATAAATTTATCATAAAAGCCTAAAATGAAAGCAATTGTTCCTCCAGACACTCCTGGTACACTATCAGCCAGTGCCATACAAAATCCTCTAATTCCATTTATTAAATACTCCATCTTTTCCTCCTTAACTTTATTTAACATTTATTACACGATTTTAAATTAAAAAAGTTGGTATTTTTGAAAAAAAAAACAATTTTGTAATTGTTTCTTTTTTATCTTATAAAATAGAACTTTTGATTGCTTATTAGTGCTTTTCTCCACATTTACCACAAAAATTGTCTCTACTTTTTATTACAGTTCCACATTTTGAGCAAGTTTCATTTAATTTTGAGCCACAATTTATGCAGTAACTATTATATTTATTTTGAACAGCACCACATTTTATACAAGTTTTATTATTTTGTTTGTAAATTAAATATACAATAACTCCTGCAATATTTGTGAGTAATGTTATTCCTCCCCAAATATATGGGTTTAATTTTGATTTTCTTGCATTTTGATATATAGATAAAGCTACAAGTACCCAATATAGCATAAAGAAAAACATAATAATTGCTAAAGACATTTTGATATACATTTCTCCATTTTGAACTGGCTGTATTTCATTTATAAAATATATCTTTTCTCCTGTTTTTTTACTAGCAGCATAACTTAATGAATAAATATTTTTATTATTAAATTCACTTTCAAAGAATACATTATCTTCGTAATTTTTTTCAATTTTTAGATCTATATTTGACAAAATTGTACTTAGCATTAGTTCTTTATCTCTTACTAATTCAAAAATTATATTGCTATTTTCAAAATTCTCAAAATATTTGTTTTCTATATTATTTACTCTACTTAACAAAAATTCTTCTTGTTTTCCAAATTCTGATTCCTTACTAGAGTATATAATTTTATTGTCTTTATTTAAAATTAGTATATCTACTATATCTTCTGAAGAATTTGACATACTTTTTATTTTCTCTTTTATAGTATCCATATTGTAATTTCTTTCTTCAAACATTTCGCGAATAGTGTGATAATTATAAATAAATTCTATTTTGCTCTTAAACTTGTTACCAACAACTAATATTAAGCAAATTGCTACAATCAGTCCTGTAATTAGATATGCAATGGCTACTTTGTTTAAGTTTATTTTATCTATCCATTTATTCATAACACACACCTCTTTCTTCTTTTATTACAAAAGGCAGCATTACAACTAATGCTATTAGAATAAAGCATACGATTCCTATAAACATGCTAAACATACTAATTCCTAACATAATTAAGAAACTAGGAATTGTTAATAGTAATATGCTTGCCAAAATAAACACTCTTTGTATTCTTCTTTCTCTTTTCTTTTCTTGTATTTCAAAGCATTTCTTATTTATCTCTGGTTCTAAGTTACATAATAATTTTTTTAAATTCTTATCCAAAGGAAATCCCCCCTTTTCTCATCTTCTTTTCTAATTTTTTCTTTCCTTCGTGTATTCTACTTTTTATTGTTTTTGCTTCTGTTCCCATTTTATCAGCAATTTCTTTTAAAGAATATTCTTCTAAATATTTCATTTTTATTGCTTGTGCTTGTTCAAATGGTAATTTGTCTATTTCAACAAGTAGTATATTTAATTCATTTTCATCTGTTATCTCACTTTCTATAATACCAGAGTCTGATATACTATCTATATCTATTTCGGAAGATATTTTTTTGTTTTTCTTTAAATAATCTAAATAACAATTCTTCGCAATCTTCATTAGATATGTACTAAATGTTGCTTTTCCTTTAATATCAAATTTGTCAATATTTACTATCAGTTTCAAGAATGTTTCTTGCACTAAATCTTGCGATATTTCTTGATTGCCTGTTGATTTTATTAAAAATTTTGATACATAAGGATAATAATGTTCTATTAGTTCATTAAAGGCCTTTTTCTCTCCTTTTTGACATTCTAGTATCAATTTTACCTCGTTCAAACTAGCACCTCTTTTCTGTTTCATACTTATTACACGATTTAAAATAAAAAAAGTTGGTATTTTATTAAAAAATGGCTACTACAAAAATAGCCATTTATATTTTATATTAATAGAGTTAGTGTTCCTACCACAATTAGAACTAATCCTAATAAGGATTTTTTATTTAATTTTTCTTTTAGTGCTTTTCCATATTATTTCTATTTAATTTAAAAGCATTTTGATTAACTTCTGTCCCAGATAATTTATTTGCAATTGTATTTACTGTTCCAGCTAAACCACTTCACCATTTGTACTAAATAAATATACATTTTTTCCTGTAAAATTCTAGCTTTATAAAAATGTGTAAAGTATTTGTGGTAAATCACTCCACAAAATTGGATATCCTATAAATATAGTATCATAATATTCTATAATTGTTCTATCCAATTATCTAATTCATTTGTGGATGTTAGCATTTTATCTCTTTCTCCTTCATTTGCTGAAAATAATAAATCAAGTTTTCCCTTTATATTTCCTTTTATAAGAGTTTCATAATCTTTAAAACAGTGTCCTATCCAACCAGCATTAGCTGCTGCCACAATTACGTCTTTTCCTGCTAAATCATTTTCTTTAAGAAATTTCTTCATAACTGGTGTTATTCCATACCACCATGTACCTGTGATTAGAACTACTTTTGAATAATTTGCTAAATCTATATTTATTGGTTTTATTTCAACATCTCTTTTTATATCATTGTTTTGCCATTCTTCAACTACTTGGTCATAATCATCTGAAAATGGTATTTTAGGCTCTAATTCTAATAAATCTGCATCTAGTTTGTTTTTTACATATTCAGCAACTTTTTTTGAGTTACCACTAAAACTATAATAAATAACTAATGTATTTTTCATTTTCTTTCCTCCTCACTTTAAAGTTTATAATATTCTTCATCTGTAACTTCTTCGCACCATTCTGTTTTAGTATTTTCTCCTGGTACTTCTACTGCAATATGACTAAACCAAGAATCCTTTTTAGCTCCATGCCAATGTTTTACATTTGCTGGAATAACAACTATATCTCCTACCTTTAGACTTTGTGCTTCTTTTCCTTCTTCTTGATACCAGCCCTCTCCATCTACGCAAATAAGTATTTGACCACCATCTTTTGTACTATGATGAATATGCCAGTTGTTTCTACAATTTGGTTCAAATGTAACATTTGCTAAAAACACTGCTGAATCTCCTTTTTGAGTTAATGGGTTTAAATATGAATTCCCCTTAAAATATTGTGCAAATGCTGTATTTGGCTCTCCCATTCCAAATACTCCACCATGAGTTTCTTTTATATTTTCATCATCATAAACTTCTCTAATTAATTCAAATGCACTCCATGCTTTAGGCCATCCTGAATAAAATGCTAATTGTGTAACAATTTCAACAGCTTCCTCTTTTGTTATCCCATGTTTCTTTCCTAAAACCAAATGTGATTTTAATTGTGGGAATAATCCCCCAGCCATTAAAGCTGATATTGTAATCATACTTCTATCTCTTAAAGATAATTTATCTTCTCTATTCCATACTTCTCCAAATAATACATCATCATTTAATTCAGCAAATTTTGGAGCTAATCCACCCAAATTTTCTCTACCCGCTGTTTGTTTTTCCATTTTACTTTTCCTCCTTTATTTATTTCTTTCTAAATATTCAATCTAGTTTTTCTTCATAAAAAGATTTAATTTTTTAGATATTTCATTTATTGTTATTTTTCTCTTTCAACCTTTTGAATATTTATATTTATTTTATATACCTTAGACTTAACTCTAAGTCAATAGTATTTTTAGAAAAATATATAATTTTATAAACTGTCTATTCTATAAGTTTCTCTGACAATTGTTCCTATCTAAATTACATTCAGCTTCACTTATTGATATATGCAATTGATTACTCAATATAGTAATCAAAATTATACTATTATATTAATAATTTCCATTATAGGTATTTTCATTCCATTCATTAAAATTATTATTTTATTATAATCATCAATTTTTCTTATATTACCAGTTATGGTTTGATATTTTCCTCCTGACTTCTTACTATCAGGAACAAAATATGTAATTGTAACTCTAGGTCTACTTTCTATTTTGGTTTGAATACTATCAAGTTTTTTACTTAAGATATCTTTTAATTCTTCATCTAGTTCTATTCTTTCTTCTGTTATTCTTGCAGTTTCTTTTATAGCATCATCATATCCGAGTTAGTGCTGAAAAAGGTGCAAACTGGGTTGCTCTGCTTTCTAAACTCATTTGTTTATGCACTTTTGATACATGATGCTTTAAATTAATAATATCATCATATTCATTTTGGCAGTTCATTTTTGTATTTTGCCTCCTATTCTTTATAACCTTCTATTGGCTCTTTTCTTTCCTATCCTTTATGACCTCCTATCTGCCTATTTCTTTCAACAGTTGTTGCTCCTTCTTGTAAGTTCATACCTTTTAAAATTGCATTTTTACCATATTTATTTTTTATATCAATAATAGTCTCTTGTAACTTTCTTTCGCTTTGCAACTCTTTAATTTCTTTTTCTCTTTTTTCTTCTAATTCTTTATAATTTGTAAATAAATCAATCTGTTCATATTCATTTTCATGTTGTATCTCTGATTCATCTGAAAGATTACCAGCACATATATTTATTTTCCTAATTAATAATTTATTATTTACTATTTCATCATATAGTTTTAAAAATCCATTCATAATTATCTTAGTTGATGATGTTTTCTTTTCTAATCTAAATGTACCATGTGCTGGTTTTGGAGTATTTCTACCATAACGATCTATAGTAATTTCTCCATCATAAGATTTACTATAGTTCTTGTTTATTAAGTTTTCTATATCATATATAACATCTAAAACTAATTGGTCTGTAACATACCTCTTTTGCACCATATCTAAAACTAGTAATTCAACCATTTCTTTTATAATTAACCTTGCTTTTTCAAAGTTGTATGGGCAGTGTAATACTTGCCCCGAACTTAAACTTTTAACTTTTGGTTTATATTTTTTTATATCTTCGATTGTTACACATTCCCATCCCCAACTATGATCTATTAATAATTCTGCATTAATTCCAAATAGTTTATATAGTAATTCTTCATTATTTACTGAACATCTTGCAACATCTCCCATAGTATACATATTATACTCTTCAAGTCTTTTAGCATATCCCTTTCCCACTCTCCAAAAATCTGTAATTGGTCTATGATTCCATAGTCTTTTTCTAAAGCTCATTTCATCTAACTGAGCTATTCTTACTCCATATTTATCTGGTTTAATATGTTTTGCTCCAATATCCATTGCAACTTTGCACAAAAATAAGTTTGTTCCTATTCCTGCTGTCGCAGTTATTCCAGTTGTTTTGTAAACATCCATAATCATTTTTGTTACTAATTCTTTGGCAGTTAAATTGTATAATTTTAAGTATTTTGTAATATCACAAAACACCTCGTCTATTGAATATGGAAATATATCTTCTGGAGCAATATATTTCAAATATATGTTATATATAGCTGTACTATATTTCATGTAGTAACTCATTCTTGGCGGAGCAATTATATAATCTAATTCTAAAGCTATATCTTTTTTTAACTCTATATCATTATAAGATTTACCTTTAAATACATGGTTATGTATTTTCATTTTCCTTTGTAAATTTACATCTTTAACTTTTTGTATTACTTCAAATAATCGTGCTCTTCCTGGTATGCCATAAGATTTTAATGATGGAGATACTGCTAAACATATTGTTTTTTCTGTTCTTGAACTATCTGCTACAACAAGATTTGTAGTTAATGGATTTAAATTTCTTTCTACACACTCTACGGAAGCATAAAATGATTTTAAATCAATAGATGCATATATTCTTTCCATAATCTCAATCCTCCTACTTACTTCTCATAGTATAACACAAGGGATTATTTTTGTAAACAATTGTTTGTATCTGTTTATAAAAAATTAGATTAGTTATAAAACTAATCTAATTCTAGAATTTTTCCTCCACCAATAACAACATCATCTTCATAAAATACTGCTGATTGTCCTGGCACTATATCTTTTTGTGGCTCATCATATATAACTTTTATTCTATTTGCTTCTTGTATTATCTTAGCTCTATGGCTTTTACAAGAATATCTTGTTTTTACTTCAGCATACACTTGCTTAGTAATTTTATCATATAGTAAAAGATTTGTATCATCTACATAAAATTCTTTTCTGTACAGTTCTTTTTCATCACCTATAATTAATTCATTCTTATATTTATTAAATCCTATAACATATAATGGATTTTTACTTGAAATTCCAAGTCCTCTTCTTTGACCTATCGTATATTTATATAAACCTGTATGTTTTCCCAATATTTTGCCATCTTTATTTACAATATTTCCTTCTTTAAATGTTAACTTTGAATTATTTTCAAAAAAAGTTCTATAATTACCTTCTGGCACAAAACAAATATCTTCACTATCTGGTTTGTTTGCTACTAGTAAATTATGTTTTTTAGCAATTTGTCTTATTTCATCTTTACTGCTAAAATTACCTAGTGGAAATATAGTTTTATCTAATAGATATGGTGGTATATTATATAAAACATAACTCTGATCTTTAGATTGTGCATTTGCTTTTTTTAATATGTATTTTTTATATTTTTTACTATACTCTATTTTGGCATAGTGACCAGTTGCAATATAATCACATTCTAGTTCTTGCGCTTTTTGATACATACTTCCAAATTTTAAGTATCTATTACATTCAATACAAGGATTTGGTGTTCTACAGTTTGAATAACTATTTATAAAATCTTGAATAACATATTTATTAAATTCATCTTTAAAATTTAATGTATAATGTGGTATTTGCAAATAATCACATACTCTTTTTGCATCTAAAGTAGAAGAAAGACTGCAACAGCTTCCCTCTAGCTCACCTTCAAATAATTTCATTGTAATTCCAATCACATCATATCCTTGTTCTTTTAAAAGAATAGCCGATACACTACTATCAACTCCACCACTCATACCTAGTAATACTCTTTTTTTCATCTACATACCACAGCTTTCACAGGGTAGCTCTTTTAAATTACATTTTTGCTTTATTTCCTCTTCAGTTAATTTTCCGCATCTTTCTATAATAATCTGCAATAGCTTCATGTATTGCTTCTTCTGCTAAAACAGAACAATGTAATTTTACAGGTGGAAGCCCTCCTAAATTATTTACTACGTCTGTATTTTTTAGTTTTAAGGCTTCTTCTAAAGTTTTTCCTTTTATCATTTCTGTCGAAATACTACTTGTTGCGATTGCAGCACCACATCCAAATGTTTTAAATTTTACATCTATTATAACGTTATTTTCTACTTTTATAAACATTTTCATAATATCTCCACAAACAGGATTTCCAACTTCACCTATTCCAGAAGCATTTTCTATTTTTCCAACATTTCTTGGATTTGTATAATGCTCTACTACTTTTTCTGAATATTCCATTTAATCATTTTCCTCCTCTATAAATTTTTCCCATAATGGTGACATCTCTCTTAATCTACCTACTATTTCTACTAAATTTTCTACAAGATAGTCTATCTCTTCTTTTGTATTATATTTTCCTATTGAAATTCTTAAAGAACCATGTGCTATCTCATGTGGTAATCCTATTGCAAGTAATACATGTGATGGATCAAGTGAGCCAGAAGTACAAGCACTACCACTTGAAGCACAAATCCCTTTTAAATCTAAGTTTAAAAGTAATCCTTCTCCCTCTATGAATCTAAAAGAAATATTACTATTTCCAGGTAATCTCTTTTCCATATCTCCATTTATTTTAATATAAGGTATTTTTTCTTTTACTTGTTCTACATAGTAATCTCTTAATTCCTTAATTTTTTTATTATGCTCTTCTAAATCTCGATAAGCAAGTTCTATTGCTTTTGCAAGTCCCACTATTCCAGCTACATTTTCAGTTCCTGCTCTTTTGTTTCTTTCTTGATGTCCTCCATTAACAAACTTTTCGAATTTTATTCCTTTTCTTACATATAAAACACCTATTCCTTTTGGTCCATAGAACTTATGTGCTGATAATGAAAGACTATCAATATTTAATTCTTTTACATCTATTAAAATACTTCCAACTGCTTGTACAGCATCTGTATGAAAAATAATATTATTATTTTTTGCAATTTCTCCTATTTCTTTTATTGGTTGCAAAGTTCCAATTTCATTATTAGCAAACATTATTGTAATTAATGTAGTGGTCTTCTTTATCTCTTTTTTCAATTCTTCTAAATCTACTATTCCATTTTCGTCTGTACCTATATAACTTATTTCAAAGCCTTCCTTTTCTAGTTGTTTGCAAGTTTCTAATACTGCTGGATGTTCAATCTTAGAGGTGATAATATGATTTCCTTTATTTTTATAACTATATGCAATTCCTCTAATAGCTGTATTATCACTTTCACTTCCCCCAGAAGTAAAATAGATTTCATTTGGCTCACAATTTAAAATCTTTGCTATCTTCTCTCTTGAATCTTCAACTTTCTTTTTATTTTCTCTACCTATTTTATATATAGATGATGGGTTTCCATAGTTATCTAACAAATATGGCATCATTGCTTTTACAACTTCCTCATCTGTTTTAGTTGTTGCATTATTATCTAAATATATAGTATTCATTTTCTATTTCCTTTCTTTTCCTATTATTATAGTAGGAATTATAACATCTATTTCCTACTAAGTCAATAGGATTTCTAAAAAAGAATAATAGCAATCCAAATTCATATTACAATTCACAACTTGTTTAAAAGTACATACTAGCCTAGCTAAGTGTTTAATATATATTTTTTTAAAACCAATTGCAGATGGTACACATTTAGCTAACGTTTCCCAAATTTTCTGCGTGGTATAAAACTTATCTTTACCAATTACTGACACGCTTCAAGATTGGTTTTAAAAAATATATATCAAACACTTAGCTAGGCGGTAACATTATCACAAAATTAAAAGATAAATTATAACATTATATTTCCATTTGTGTTCCCAAGAAACTAGCAGCTGATTGTACAACTTTTTGCTCAACTTCTGACATTTTTGTATTTGCATCTTTAGATAATAAAATTACAGTTCCTATAACATCACCATCAGCAATTATTGGATATACAACTTGTGCATTATTTTTTCTCTCTTTATTATCATTTTTTGTTATTGGTATAGATGTATCATTATTTTCTTTACTATTATAATTTTCTTTTTCATCCATAATTTTTTCTAATTCTTCACTAATTCCTTGTTCTAAATATTCCTTTTTAGAACCACCTGAAACAGCAATAACAGTATCTTTATCTGTTATACATGCAATATGACCAGTTGTTTTTGCAAGTGTTTCAGCATATTCTGTTGCAAACTCAGAAAGCTCACCTATAGGCGAATATTTTTTTAATATAACTTCTCCTTCTTTGTCTGTAAATATTTCTAATGGGTCACCCTCTTTTATTCTTAATGTTTTTCTAATTTCTTTTGGAATAACAACTCTTCCTAAATCATCTATCCTTCTTACTACTCCTGTTGCTTTCATTTTTTCCCTCCTTGTTTTTGTTTTATAATTTTATTATTACAAATTAGGAAAAAATTATGCAAAATTTTTAATTTTTAAAAATCAATTTATGCAATTATAAAAAGGATATAATTTTCATATTATACCCTTCTTTTTTATTAATTAGTGCTATTATTTATAGTATATAGTTTAAAATCTAAATTTTACTCTTTTTGTTTTAAACTACCAACCTGTACCATTTTCTTGAATCTTATATGATCCATTATTATGTTTTATAAATACACAAGATGTTTTGTTTATTAACCAATCTTCTTGTTTTTCTCCGTTTCCAGCCATCCATTCAGTATTCTCTATATTCTCTGGCTTTACTGAATATGTGACTTCTGCAAAAATGTCTTTTTCATTTACGTTATTACCTTCAGTACCTTCATATGTATTTATTACATTTTTTCTTTCATTTCCTAATAAAACTTTTACTTTATCTATTTTGTATCCTTTTAATTTTTTTCCTGAACTTTCTTCCATATTCTTTAAGTAATCCAAAAACAACTCTTCTACAATTTCACTATCTGTTTTTGATGCACTTTGTGTATTTGTACTTTCTTTATTATTTTCTTCTGTATTTTGACCTTCGTTTTTTACTTTATTTTCTTCTATTTGATTATTTTCATTTGTAATATTATTTAATGTACATCCTGTTAACATTACTAATATACAAGTAACTATTATACTAATTAAACTAACTTTTAAAATTTTATTTTTCATACAAATCCCTCAATTCTTAAATTTCATTTTTTTCTTCTATTTCCCATTCTCAAAATCAATTTCAAACTCTGAAATTTTATCTGAAACAGGCTTACCTTTTTTATCTAACTCAGGTGTTTCTTTCATTATTTCTACTTTTATATTGGTAATACTTGGTTTAAGATACTCTTCATATTCATTATACCAATTTGCTGGTCCATCATAAATCTCAAAAACAAGATCTGTTCCATCATTATAACATTTTGGATAGAATAGGTATTTTGAACCATAATTATCTATTACTCTTAAATAAATAACATCATAATTCATCGAGCTATCTGCCTTTTCCTTACAATAAATCTTTATTCCTGTTTTGGTATATGAATATCCATAAAAACTATATGTATTTTTTCCTATATCTGCCTTAACTTCTGGAATTTTAGTTACTTCAATGTCTCCAGAATAAAGATTACCATCTAATGTATATTCTGTTTTTAGATTTGCCTCTAAAATTGTGTTATTTATATTAAATTTATTATATTCAAATATAAAGTTTAAATCACTATTTAAATATTCTTTATTTAAATTTAATACTAGCTCTTGTACTATCATATTACCTTTTACTTCAATATCTTTAACATGGAAATACCAAAATTCTCCATCTATCATATCTATGTCATTAATATCTTTATTATTTACATATATTTTACAATCTGTAAATATTTCACTAAAAAATAATTCTTTATAATTGTTATTTGAATTTTTATAATCATCTAAATTAATATATTCTTCTATATTATCTGGAAATATGATTTCATACATTACTCTAACTTCACTGTCTATTCTTTTTGCACTTTTAATCTTAAATTGCATATTATTATTTGAAGTAACAATATTTGGTTCTTCTAAATAATCATCTTTCGTATTTCCTGTTATCCAATTTACTACACTTCTTATATATTCTCCTGCTTTAACCTGAAATGTAGTATTAGTAATTATAATCATTGCACATGCACACACTGATACTAAAGGTACTACTCTTTTGATAATCCATATTTTCTTGTTTTTTATTTTTCCTTTTTTCATTTGTATGTTATAATATATCCTCTCTTTTGATTCTTCATCTAATTTTATTGTTTCATATGCTTTTTTTATTTCATTCATCTAATTCACCTCCTATTTTCACTTTTAATATTTCTCGTCCTCTTTTTAACTGGCTTCTTACTGTAGACTCCTTTTTTCCTATAATTTTAGCTATTTCTATACTTGAATATCCCTCATAATAATATAAATATATAGTTGTTTTATATTTATTTGGTAAATTTAAAACTATATGTAATGTTTCATCTATATTATTTTCTTCATTTTGATTTGCTAAATTATAATCTTCTATATTGTCAACTTTGCTTTTCCATGATTTGAGACTATTTTTACACAAATTGCTTGCAGTAACTATTAGCCAAGCTTTTTCATGATTATAATTTTCAAATTTAATTTCTTTTCTTAGTAATCTTATAAAAGTTTCTTGAACTATATCTTCTGCATCTAATTTGTTTTTTAAATACGAATAACAAATTCTATATACAGTATCAACATTTCTTTCATAGATTTCTTTAAATTTCATTTCATCCATTACTAAAAACTCCTTTTAATAAGTTCCATAATTATTACATTTAATTTTTCCTCACTTTAAATACAATTTAAAATAAATAAAAGTTGCATTTTTTATATATTTTTTTATTACTAATCCTTAATAGTAACTTTTTTAGTCTTTTGCAATTGTAATAATCCCTACTTCTATACATCCCGCTTCTTTTAATATCTTTGCACATTCATTAACAGTACTTCCTGTTGTATATATATCATCTAACAGTAATACTTTTTTATTCATAACTTTTTCTGCACTCTTAATTTGATATACATCTTTTATATTATTTTCCCTCTGTTTTTTATTTAATGAACTTTGTGCTATTATATTTTTAGTTTTTATGAGAACTCTATTTTCTAATTTTATATTTTTAATTTCATATACTAAATCTTTAGCAATTAATTCACTTTGATTATACCCTCTTGTCCTCATTCTATCTTTGTGTATAGGTATAGGAATTAAAACATCATATTTTTTTATAAATTCTATATTTTCTTTACTAT
>ENA-ORMX01000422-ORMX01000422.1-human-gut-metagenome-genome-assembly--contig:-NODE-422-length-32545-cov-5.163773_pt1 | contig 32545 bp, 24 predicted proteins | sample MGYA00242108_ERZ509007 | MGnify/ENA primary metagenome ERZ509007 (study PRJEB26280, sample SAMEA2338745) | human gut metagenome | biome: human gut; feature: human-associated habitat; material: faeces...
TTTATGAGACTACCAACTTTTTTATAAACTATTTCTTATCCCGAACTGGGGTATAATATTGAAAGTCTGTATTGATGAACCATGAACTTTTGCTTCTCTCAATGCACGATTAAAGCGACCTTCAGTTTCCTGACGGGGGCGCTCCAGTCCGCGACTTAACAAACATGCATCTATCAAATCATCCACATAATCTGTATCGAATTGGGCTATTTCACGGGTTAAGAAGCCATTTTCTAATGTTTGAAGTTCTTCCCTTCGCCGTTTGTCATTTGGACCAACAATTACAGTTTTCTTTCGATACTCATCTGAAAAGTTCAACTTTTCAACAGCAACATCCATGCATCCTTGCTCAAAAACGGCGAACAAACACCAAGAACCATCAAAGATACTAACCGCGATACCATACTTCCTTGTCAACTCATCCTCCTTGGATAGACGAGTACTTGACTTTATCTTTTGGTTGGTGAAAAACAGTAGTTTTGTATAACCTCTTCCCGTTTCTACTACCTTCTTTATGTCGCCTTCTACCTTGGATTGCCAGGCTTTTTGTACACTGATTGCAATTGCCCAACGCTGGTCACCAGTACAGCCATCTGAAACCCACCATTTATCTGATATTGCTTTGTCAACAGGATAAGTCTCACCATCTACCTTGCCATCACCGCCACCATCAGGCCCAGTCTGCGGTTTAATGTTTGGTGTTATAAGACGTGATGCTGTAACAAGAATAAAGTTTTCGAATTTAGACTGTTTCTTGTCTTGAGAAAGTTGCTGAAGTTTCAAATCAAAAACCTCTTTTGTTAGCTTTGTCTCATACTCAATTATTGTGTCTGAGAAAAGGTTACTTCTCAGACGACGATAATAAGAAAAGATTTCCTGTCTTGCGGTTTGAAGTTCTTCCTCATTATCGGTCTCAACTGGCTTAACGTTTTCCTGTTTTGACATTTATTTGCTTTTTGTTTTTTTAGTTGCTCTCACAATAGAGAGACTAATTTGTAATATCTTATTTTACTCACCCTTAACGAGGCTTAGAATTTACATCCATTATCTACATGGAAGATCTTAATACCATTTATTTTATCGAAATTATATCATCTTCTGTATCAACATCTGAGTATTTGCATAGAAAGGGATATCCGTCTTGCCAAGGATAGTTGCTGGAAGGGTAGCCATTTCTGCAAGATTATCCATTGGAACCAATACATTTTTTGCACCGTTCTCAGAGAGCATTGATACATGGTCATTGAAATTTAAAGCACGTTCAATAGCGCCTCCAATACTGATATTACCGATGACACCAAGACCTGATTTCAAGTTACGCCCGAACACAGAAGAGACGATAGCCGCAAAGACTGCGCCACCTATTCCCTTATGAACGCTTACCCCCAACAAGACGGTCACTTGAACAGTTACATCAAGATGCATCAAAGAATGTTGTTGGGATAGAATAGCCCTTTCATTCGCACGGATATAGTTATATGTGTTCTTTATATCCTCCTTGGCTTCTGTTGAACTACTACCCGTCATCGTAAGCTTGCCGTTGCCTGGCATAGTAATGACCTCTATCTTTACGAGAGACACCTTGTCACCGTCGCTCGTAGCTGTGTAACAGGTGCCAGGCTGAAGCGGAGCATCCTCTATCAGATTCGTTCCGCGTTCTTCTGGGACAGAAACAAAATACTCTTCCTGTGTTTCCTTGTCTATATATGAGAAATTCGTGTCCCAAAACTCCATGCCGCCAATGCGTTTCAATTGCTCTTTCACGCGCCGACGCATTTCTATTGCCCATACCAGATACTTGCGTACATCCTCTTTTGTGAAGTTTCCATCTGGATGCATCAACTTAATCAGTCCAGAAACCGTCTTACGTACAGGCTTCGTATCACGCTGCTTCATCTGTGCGCCAAGTGTGAAATACTTGTCGATGGCATCTGTATAGGTCATTTTCCGCTGAGAATGAAGGAACTCACTGAAGAAATCGGTGCTAAAGCCGAAATGATTAGTGAAGTTTGAGGGAGCAAACTTCATAACTTCCCATCCTGGTAGGAAGAAACCAATACGATCCAAAAAAGCGGTGTCGTTACATATCTTATCCGAGAAAGGAGAGAATAAATGTGATGTCTGTAAAACCGTTTCGACAGGCTGATTGATATTGCCATTCAAGATGATGGACGCATTGGCTGCTTTCTCTCCAGCCTTTCCTGCTCTGGAGAAACTACCGCTTTCCATATAATCCTTCATCAGAGGAACCACCTCCTTATCTTTGAACAATTCGTCCGTTGACTCGTCAAAGCAAATAGCATCCCATCTACCGACTGCTCCGATTTGACCACTAGAGTTATTGACAAAAAGGGATGCAGCCGTTCCCTGACCACCACTAACAAGCATAGAGTATGGTGAAAGTTCCTTAAAAACAAAGGATTTGCCCGAAGAACGTGGGCCAAGTTCCGCCATATTGAAATTCGACTCAACCAATGGAATGAATCGTGACAGCAACAACATCTTCATTCGGTCTGTCATCCCTTCTGATTCAGGTTCATAGCCTCCACTACGAAGAAGTACGTCAAGCCATTCCTCATTATTGAACAAACTACGGGCTTTAGCAATCCTTTCCTCCTCAAAACTGGAAAGCTGGATGGGGCGTACCTTGCTGACCACAAAGGGGAATATCTTTTTCCCAATCATCTGGGTTGAATCATAATCCATGTCAATGATTGCCCATATTCCGCCAGTCATCATCTTCTCATGTTGGCTGATAATCTCTTCGGATATATTGGCGTCTCGAATAGCCAGATTTGATAACTCTGCCCAATACTTATCTTTTGAGGGGTCAAGGCGAACACTTATCTTATCAATGATTTTATAGGTTCCCTGTTCTCGTATCTTTACCTGAACAAGAGTCGCTTCGTCTGGATTCACATAGTGATCACGCAACACACGTTTCACATTCTCTATACCTTCTTGAATCTTTTCCTCGTCATCCGTACTGCACGAATTAGCAAGAAGATACTCCAAAACAAAGACAGGTACGTTGGCACCGCCTTTAACAGAGCGCACCACATCTTTACGGACTACATACCCCTTGAACTGGTCTAACAATTTAGAATCAAGCTCTATCATATTTATTACACGTTAATCGTTACAAAAGGTCATCAAGGTCTCTTGATGCCGATTTTATGATACTACAACTATCTATCTGAACCGAGGTTTCTTTATCCACGAGAACAACTTTGTCAATGCCTAGTGTCATCTCAAACTCTGCATGGATTGTTTCACTTGGCTTCATTGAGTAAATCTGATTGCCAGATACCATTTTGTTCCCTGCATACAACAGAAGTTTGACCTTGCGCTCATTGCGGAATAGATCTGACTCACAGCCCTCGGCAAGTAATTTCACCGTGAAATAGTTTCCCGTCACGGATTTCAGTTCCTTCTTGTTGGAAATCATCACTCCCAGTGCCATGTTGTTAGTCTCAATATTCAACTCATAGGCAGGAATAATACATTCCTGCGGCGTGAAACCACCATGCGAATAACCATACCTGCCTGTTGTCTTAAACGGTTTGTCTGTCTTGGCATAGTACTGATAGTTACTATTGAAATAACGACCAGCCTTTTCTATCAGATTCGCGGCATTCAGAGGCTCTTCTGTTAACACATAGCGTTCTTCGATTTTCTGGACGTTCCCTTCTGGACGGGGTTCTTTATCTGCTTCGTCCAATATACCTGTAAGAACAAAACCATGATCAGTGGTAAGCACTATCTTATTATATCCGAGTCGGAACAGATGGGCAATCTTCTCTCTCAGTTCTGGCTCGTAGTTCGTAATATCCTTTAATGCACCCATCTGTTTTTTCTCACCTACTTCGTCAATATCTCCATAGTTTAGCACGAGACGCTGAGCAATAACGCCGTCATTCAACATATTCAGTGGCATAATGACCACATCATCATAAATCGACTTCAAAGTATTGAATCTGGTCTGAGCATTCATCGTAGGCTCACTGCCTCCATACAAGGCACTCATGCCGTTTTCGGTCACAGAGGGTAGAACCGACAGAGCAGTTTTCCTATCAATCTTCACATTCTTGTCGGTAATGTCTTTGACAACAGCTTCTGCAATTTCAAGGCGCAGTCCATCACAGACTATTACCGCAGTACGTTTATCATCAGAAAGAGCATTGGTTACAATATCCTTCTGCGTTGAGATATAATTGTCTTTTATCTCGAACCAGCACGTCAACAGTTCATTGTTTAAGATGGTATAGTGTTCTTGTAGCGGACGCAAGGTAGCAGGATCGTTTAGCCAATCCGTATATATACGACGCATGGCAGTATCGAGGGCAGCAAAATGTTGCCTGTAATATGTTGCGATATCTTGATAGGTGGAAATAGGGCCAAGTCCTTCAACCTTAAATGTGCAAAGAAGCCAAACACTCTGCAACCACTGAGGCTTGAATGCTTTTGCTTTTCTGTCTTGTGCTCGCTGTTTAAGGAATTTTGTAAACTCAGTCGTGTTCTGATGCATCTTCATTGCATTGCTAAGCATCAGTATCAACTGACGGTCAAGTGCTGCAAATGGATGGTTAGGATGTGCCTTCAGCGGATTAATGTCTGTAGGAAGCGCATAGTTGTCCGCATACTTTCGCAACGAATCTATTTTCTCCGTACTGTCAGCCCATTGGTAATAGACTTCCAGCAGAATCCCCTCAATCGAGTTGTCTGCCAATGACTGCAAGATGACATTTACGACCTCTTGAGCCAATGCTTCGGCAGACTGTTCCATTTGAGGTTTATCGATAAGGCGATACACTTCACTTCTGAACACATTCCAAACCGTTTCATCCATCTTCTGACGGGTTGCGGCTGGTGCATGAAGGAAGTCAAGCAGCCAGTCCTCCAAACGTAGCGGCTCAGTAATGCCGTCGGCTACCGACTGCCACCAGTTCTTATTCTTACCCTCACTAAGTTTCGCGGCAAGTAGAAGTCGGTCTTTAGTCTGATGAGTATTTTTGCCTGTAACATCAAACAACTTCTGCTTGATGTACACCTCCATGTCATCCAACACCAACAATCCCCCTGTTTGTACGTATTCTTGTAGAAAGGTCAGTTGCGCAGCCTTTTTCTTGGCATAGAATAGTATAGAACAGTCAGCATACTCAGATTCAGCAAGATATTTTGCCTCTATCTCGCTGCACTCATTACTAATGGGAATCTGCTTGATGTCTTCTGGAAGATATCTCAGCAGAAAACCACCTTCACTATTAGCATCCGTCACCACCACGTAGCGATGCTCAGCCAATATGCGCTCTATGTCTTCTTTAAACCAAATTCCTATCATAGAATTATCTCTTTAACCGAATATCATGGTTGGAGTCAGCTTCTCCTGTAGTATCTCCGTGCCAGTTGATTTCTCTCAGATGCTTTCCCTGATGGTTTAGTAACTCAAAATGGAAATCTTCCTTTTCAAAATCAATGCTTAGATAGCAATTGTCTTCTTTGAAATGGATGGAACGAAAAATCAGCCTCTGATGACTATCATCTTGATTAAGTTTCGTTTTATTTTCATCAACGATCCAGCCATTCATTTCAGCTAAAATCTTACCATGCTGACGGAGATAAGAGATCTTTTCTCCTGTTGTCCCAGATTTTCTATCTGCAGCATGTCCGATTTTCTTGCAATACGCTTCCATCATTTCATGGTTCCACATAGGTTCTTCTGTCGCTTTATGTTGTCTACTTTCACTACATGGCACCAAATAATCTATGCTAACATTACTTTGGTCATATAGGTTGTGAACCTTACATGTTTGCTCACTCTTCCCATTTATCTTTATTGTGCCAGAAATTGTTGCATTTTCATTATTCCCATCGAATGTAAAACTGACGACACTTGCACCCAGTTCATACGCTTTTCCTATGCATGAAGATTCTTCATTTGCTCCATTTGTTACTTTGGTTGTGGAGTTATCATAATCTGCATTTTGTATGTGTGAATCCAATATTGCTAACAAAAGTTGCCTCTTGTCCGCAGACAATTGGGTATTGTCTGGGATGTAACAATTGGAAAGGACATAACCACATAGTTCTCTCTTCTTGAAATCATGAGGAACACCTATTTTGGCAATACCATAGGTGTTGGAAAGATGTGTCATCAATTCATACCATCTTTCCACTTTCGGCCATTGGGATGTCAGGGTTCCAGCACCCTTCATTGACCAATCATTCAAATACAAGAGCGCCATAGTTATTCTCCCTTCGTTAATGTCCTCAAAGATTCCTCCCATTCATCAAAGAAACCGACAGGCCAATCTTCCATTGAACCATCATCATGGATTTGTATATGTTTAGTATGGTGAAGCAATGGGTTCTCTTTGTCTGCATATACAAAATGGACTTCTACATTATTCTCATCTATCTGCTGGTTCTTAACCGCGATTCTTACTCCGTTGAGCAAATGATCGCTGTGTGTCTCAATGATAATCTGAATACCATTCTCTGCGGCTATAGATAGTAATTCTCCCATTCTTGTCTGAGCCTTTGGATGTATATGGGCTTCTGGATTTTCGATTACAACAAAAGAATTCCTTGGAGCAGTCATCAAGGCGACAACAATTGGGAAAACAGAGCTGTTACCAAAAGGCATGTTAAAAGGTGAGACTTCTGTGTCGAAACCATTAACGTTCACGGAATATGCCATCTTCACATGCTCTTTGTCTTGTTCTGTTACATTAACAGTTTGCTTAAAATCCATAATATAGCTCATCCAAGCAGACACATTGGAAAAAACCCTCATGTCACCAGATTTGTCAATTTCTGGAATTTGAATTTGTTCATCTTTACTTAATGCTTGATATAGTCGTGAGGCCGCCATCATTCCATACTTATCACCAATTCTGCCATCTGCCGCATCTGATGACAGATTACTAAAATGCACTTCCCCAGGTCTGACTCTATCAGGAGCCAAGTAAACCAAGTCTTTTGAGAAAAGAGCACAATTACTTTCGAATTCAGATAAATTATCAGACACTTTAGTTTTACAAGTATCTTCATCCTTGACGGCATCAACTATGGTAACATCAAGTGCGTCATCGATAGTGTCGTCTTCTATAGAGATAGTAATATCCGTATCCTCACTCTCAAAATACCTTATTGCATCAGCACTTTTTAGATAAACAAGATTGCCCCGCAACTGTACTTTTTCATTCAATAGTGTACGTTTGTTCAAATCACTCTGTCGCAGTAGCATCAACGCTTGGATTATCGTTGATTTACCTGCACCATTGGCACCTGCTATTATAGTCAGGTTTCCTAAAGCAAAGCTTTGTTCCTCAAAGCATTTGAAGTTCTTTAATGTGAGATACGATAACATATTCTATTTGTTTAATTTGTTTGACATATATTTGATTTGTTCTGATAATAAATTGTATGAAGAACTATACAATTTGTATGGCCTTTTTTCCCAAAGTCTCTTTGACTTCTTGATAAGTATATCAAGTGAATCATTATTGTCAACTTTTACAACACCATTCATGATTAAAAGGATTATGACTGTCTTGAGCGACTGACTTTTCCATGAGAAGACCTTTTTACATGCCTCATACTGCAAGAACGAAAGTCTTTCTATCATTGCATGCTCCTCAATCCCTACAGAACAATAGTCTTCCAACAGAGGAATAAGTATGGAATCAATTTTCGTGCTACCTGAGATTGAAACTCTTGAAGTGAATTTCTCCACATCATTTCTTATTTTCCATAACAACGGGAGACGTACTATTTGTCTTCGATTCTGCTTTATGCTCGAATATGATAGAATTATATCATCAACAATCCTTTCAAGATTGTTATACCCATCGAGAAAAACAAATTTGGCTACTGCCCATAAATCGCTACTTCCCTCTGTAACACTTCCCATCTCATAGATACGATATCTATTACTCTGCGTAACTCCTGGGTTAAGAACAGTAACGAAAAATTCTGTATTAAGGAGTTTCCTTTTCAACATTAGGGGAAGTTCTTCAAATCGTTTATATTTCTTAAACTCCCCAAGTGCTTCTTCGCTCAAAGTAAGAGAGCCAGTAATATATTCGTAAATACACTTCAGTTGACGCTCCCCGGTTATAACATACCAGTTCTTCTCGCTTCCATCAAACATCAGTTCAGGAACTTGGAAACCTGAAAGCATCTGATATATGAACATGCTCTTTAGTCCAATATCCCATCTGGAGTTTGAACCATAGGTATGACCAACAAACCTCAATGAATCCTTATCTAACATATTAAGGATCTGTTCACATATGAGTATTTGTTTCCTAAAAGTATATTTCTCGTTTACTATCATAATCACTCTAAATTTTACCAGTCTGCATTCAAATATTTCTTCAGCTGTCCGGCATTGAGAACTTCGTAGCTGAGCATCTTGCGTTTCTGTAGTGGTGCAATATTCTTGCCAACGCCATCGTCGAGTTTCGGGTCATAGCCGCTGGCAAGCAGGTCATCCACTTTCTGACAGAACTCCTGCAACTCAGTCAGTGTGGCACGAAGTTCCTGTGCCTCCATGCGTCCCTCTGTGTTGCTGGTATCAATGGAGCTGAGACGATCACAGAGGGCAGTCTCACGGTTGGCAGCATAGATAGAGCGGACACGATAAAGGGCATCGCGGTTCCACTTATAGATGCAGACGTAAAGTTCTATGGCGTGATGTGGACCCGAACTTAGGTGCCAAATAAATGGAGTCTTGGGTAGATACATGAAGAGGTTCAGGTGGTCACTGAGCTGCTGGAAGAATCGCTCTTGCAGATACTTCTCTAATCCGCAACCTAACAACTGGCATACCTGTGAGAACTGCGCTGCCGAGTAGCCACGCTCCATCATTTCCTTTTCTATACGGATGACAAGGCGTTCCTCACCGAGACGTTCGCCCAGTGGAATAATGCCGTCATCGTCCTTTGCCAGCACGGTACGGATAACATCTGTGATCAGTTCGAATGCCAATACCTGTGTGCGCTGAGGGGGCAACACGTTGGCGTTCTTGAACTGCCACCATGCCTCCACGGGATTCACGTTGCGCTTGATGCAGAACTCTTCCCACTCGTTGTTGTTCTGGTAGAGGGTGTCGAAGTCGGTAATCTGAGGCAGGTCGGTGCGCTCCTCCAAGTTCTCTAAATGCTTCAGAACATCACTCGTTGGCTTGAACTCGCTTTCTGACATTAACCACTGCTTATAGGCAACCTTTGCCTCATGGCTTACAGGCAAGTCTCCAACAGGGATACCCTCTTTGTCCAACACCATCTGTTTGTCATGCTCGCTCAACTCATAGACTTCAAACACCGTGCGGTTGATAATACTCTCGTTCAAGAGGATTTGGGTGAGTAGGGCGTTCTCTAAAGCATAGAATTTCTGAATTTCAATTGCTACGTCATACTTAAATCCAATAGGACTTTCTTTATAAGCCTCTTCAATTAGAGAGTATTTATGCTGATTCTTTTTAATATTAATGTTCTGACTAACAATATTTTTGATTAATGATTTATTATCAGCAGAAATATCATTAAAGTTAAATAACGGTAGGCGTTGTATATCTCCTATTGTTGTGTTGACAGTTGGATTTAAACTTTCTAAAGCATAATCTGACATTTTTGAGTTAAGAACACCGAGAAGTAGTTTATTGTCTGGAGAATTAATGGCGTTTGATGCATTATTATAAATAGTATCAGCATCTATCATTCTAAAAGAAATCCGACCAGATCCTGACGTGGGAAATGTTATACATTCTATATTCCGAACAGATGGAATGCTATAACTGTTCTGTAGCTTAATATACTCAAAATCATTTTCAACAATCACTCGTGTCCACGTATTCCCATACCATCTGTTAAACGGACCTCCTTTTGTCATCTTAGCCCATTTCTCTTTATTTGTAATCTCCCACCAATATCTTACTGCAGCCTCATTATTGCCTGTCTTCAATCCGCTGAGGACTTGTCCTATACTTGAGAGATTATATTTCACAAACTTCTCTCTAAACTCATCCGAAATCCAGTAGATGAAGGGATATGACTTGATGTCCTTCAACTTCGATTGAGGAAGGGTATAAACACGGTCGTTGGACTGACCATTAAGATAGTCAGAATAAGCCTGTGCCAGTGAACCTTTCTTGAATTTCTCTTGCTGATTGGCTGTGATATTAAAATAAATGCCTGCAGTCTTATCTTTACTGTTCATGTCGAGTGTATAGAATGTTGCATCAAGTAGAATGCCAGGACCGAACAAGTTTACTCGGTCAAGTCCATAATCTACCATCACATTGATATGCGTCTGCTCTAGCATGAACTTACGTACATCCTCAAAGGTCTTGATAAACATAAAGGTGTGAGGATGAATCATTCCCACCTTTCCATCATCCCCAGCCAACTCACAACAACGCTTGATGAAACAAGCATAGAGATTGCTGTTGAACTTCAAAGGCTTTTTATAGTTCTCCTCAATGAACGCTTTCAGCTCCTTACCAAAGTCACCACTGTCAGTATATGGAGGATTTGCTACCACCACATCATATTTATGTGAAATAATGTCGAGGAAGGAAATGGCATCATTCGTTTTTGCCAACGTATAAGCATTACTTCCCTGACCACCCCACTTATTCACATTATTACGGAGTTGGGTGATAACATTGTTCTTATATTCAAAGAGATTTTCCATTTCAAACTCCTTGAACATAGAGTGGTTCACATCATTTGGCATCATTTCATTTAAACGTTCTTCTACACGTACCAGCGAGCCAAACTTGTAGGCTGAACACAAATCATTCCAAATATGCTCAATGGCTTCAATCTGCTTTTGCGACCATGAACCAAGAATCTCAAATGTGCCCTGCAACTCTTCATATTTGGGAAGGAAGAAATGCGTACTCACCACATTGGTATATGCCGGCCAATGGCTGCGATGACCACCTAATTCTCGTGCTTTGATGAAGAGTGCTATCTGAGATATCTGTGCTGCACGCTCATCCAAGTCAACACCGAAGAGGTTGTTCTCCACAATCATCTTTGGAATATCACGACGGCTGTAGTCACGCTCGTAGTTCTCCATCTGATCTATGTACAAGTCGTAGAACAGCGAGAAGGCATAAATCAGGAAGTTACCCGAACCACAAGCGGGGTCGAGCAATCGCATTTGGCGCAAATCCTTCGGATGGCGCACCTGATGGTCGGGGATATTGGCTATCTGATATTTCTCTTTGATATGGCTATCGGGGAACATCTCCATATATGCCTTGCCCAACGTGTTGTCAACAAGAAACTTCACCACCCACTGTGGCGTATAAACCTGACTTTGAAGCGACACCTTATTATATTCTGTCTTCTCGCCACTCTGCTTTAAGGCCTCTTTTTCTAACGCATTGAAATTCTCATAGAGCCAGCCAAGGATGTCGTCACCTTTCCAGACATCAGCTCCACAGTCAGCATCCGCTTCTATGGCATTGAACTGCTCGATAATCTCATTCAGTTCATCGGCTGTCGGCAGCAATGCGTATGGATAGTCTTTGCGATAAAGAGGAATATGCTCACCAAGGTTATCGAACTGGTCGCTGAGGAAGTGCTTCAGCCCCTCACGTTCTGCATTACGCTCCTCCGGGTGGTTCTCCAGCCACACGTTGTGCTCAAAGGAACGTCCCGCATTCTCCTTTCGTCGGGTAATGATTTCAGGAAACAATTCCTTCGATTCCATCACCTTGATGGCAGCGATGCGGTTGAATAGCGTGAAGACACACTCGTTGATGGCAGCCTGACGGGCCTGAGCATAGTCACCCAACTCGCTTAGGTGACTGCTCATCAGTTCATCCAGTTTCCTACGCTTCTCCTGGTGCTCTGCTGGAATCTGTCCTACAGGCGTAGCAGCCTCCTTACGAAGTCCCATGCGAGAGAAACGATTGTCGAATGCCTGCTGTATCAGGCGGCGTATGTTGAGAACGTGATTGATAAGTTTCATATTTATTCTATTTATTCGTCGAATTTAAGAATATCGTTTGTGTCAAATTGGTTGACCATCGCCAACTGTTGTTTCAGCCATTGCTTATACTGAGCCACGCTGAGTTGCCCTGTGGGCAGTTGGCTTCGCAACTTGCGTTCCTTAGGCTGGGGCTGTGGTTGGGGCTGTGGTGCAGGCCTCGGGTCAGATGTGCAAATCTCAGTTTCCATCACATCCACATCAACATTCAGCTGCGGCAACATATTGATGGCACTCACGATGTCACGAAGCTGAAGGTGAGAATTGGAGCAACGGATTTCGTAGTCCTTAAATTGAATTTTTGAAATAATGTATTTTTTGCATACATCTTCCTTGTCCTTAATCTTGGAACAGAGACGTGTATTCCACTCTATTGGATACTTGGCAGCCTCAGATTTAACAGCATCCACACGTCTGAGAAGGTCACCATATCCATTTATCATCTGCTCTGACTGCTGTTCCATGTATTGGAAGTATAAGCCTTTTACGTCCAAATACTGTTTCTTCATCTGGGCGTAGTTGTGTACAGGATCACTATCAAGCATTTGCAGATAGGCTTCATGTAATTGGTCAAAGGCTTGCAAAGGCAGGCCGACGTACTCCAATTCGTTCTTCACATCAAGGAAATACTCCTTTTGATATTCAATCTCGCGAATATTGGTGTCAATGAAACGGATGTCTGTCTCTATCTTTTCAACAGCCTTGCAGAATTCCTCGTTTTCGTTGTCGCCAAGGAAAGTTCTTGCAGTATTGAAATAGTTATATTCTGTGACCGTTCCTGAATATTGCCGAAGTACATCCTTTGTGGCAAGAGAACGGCGAAAAATGCGTTCTCGCTCAGTGTCGTTACATATCTGATTGTTAACTTTATGAATCTCAGTAACAGCAAGAGACTGGATTGCTGCAACCAGTTCAAAATCATTCATGTTGTAACTGAGATTATTTCCCGTCAGTTCCTTATAGCGACAGTCCTTCAAGGTGTCAACAATGTCACGTTTCTCATTATAAGTCAGACTCTTGGTGATGGCCTTGAACGAAGCACGCTGGAAGTTACGACTGTTGGCGAAAGGTTCCTTAGCTCCTTCCTGCTGCCAAGAGTGGTATTCCTGGTTGTTGTACTTGATGATAACCTTGCCGGCACGGAAGAGTGCTGCTAAAGTAGAGAATACAGTACCAAAGCTATAGCCGGTAGGAGCGGCCGCAAGGTCACGTTCCAAGTCTGCACCATTCTTATAAGATGCCATCTGTGCCATCATTTCTGTGATGACGGGCAACTGGTCGCCAATGAACTGTCCTGTGGTATCAAAGAACAAGAAGTCTGGCTGTTGACCAATGACATTCTGCAGCTGGTTTTGGCTGACTTTCAACAATTGCTGAGCCGCACTATCCCTTAATGAACCGCCAAGACGCTTGGTGTAGATGTTGCCATACATCTTCAATTCAGCCTCCTTGATGATGGTTGCCGCATTCTGAGCGGTCATAATACTGGCATTGTATAGATAGACAAGAGCACCGCTGGCATACGACTTCACAATGACCTGTTCCAACTGTGCCGTTTTACTTTCCAAAGAATTGGCAATCTCATCAACAACTTTTTTCTCCTCAGACGTGAGATTAGGGACATCCTTGATATAACTGATACGGAGGATGTCCTCTGCTATTTTCTGTATTTCTGCTGCATAGTCAGAAGAAGGCACAATACTGACAACCCCTTTCTGAGACTGCGTTTCTTCCTTAACGTGTTCGACATACTCATTGAAAAAGGGCTTGACGCTTAGAATGTCATGGAAGACAACCTTCATGCCCTGGTCACCACCAGTAGAAAATGGTTCGCCACTATCTGACTGAACAGCGAATCCCACATTTACCGAGTCAACCATCAAATTCTGCGCTCCACGAACAAGCGACATTTGCTTCACCAGTTTGGTAATTTCTCCTTTGATGCGATAGTTGGCAATGTCGATATTGTTCATCATCTCAAAGATGCGTTGCTGAGTTTCACTTGTGATACGGTACTCATCGCCAGAAAGGATAAGAATTTCATCGTCTGCCAATTTTTTACAGGCTTTCTTGACTTCTTCAAGCACAGAGAAATAATCATCCGGGCAATTAACGTATGCACGGCTGATATTCTCGGCTGTTGTCTTGGCACCTGATTCTGTAAGGAAATGTATGGTCTGAAGCATGTCATGTCCCACGACTAAATGAAGATTCATTTCCTTTAGATGCTCATCTGCCTGACAATAACGGATACGTAATGATTCTGCCACAGCTTCTTCAGCCTGTCGGCAAAGTTGTGAGGCATTGACATGGGTGTGAATATCTTTGTTTGAAAGAGCTTCTTTCTTTAATACATCAAATGCAGAAATCAACATTCCTCGAGTGCCTACCTGTGTTTTGACAAGTTTTTGGGTTCCAAATAGAAAGTACTGAAGCATCTTGAACTGATGCTCATAGAACGGAAAGTAGTCAGCGTATGTTTGAGCATCCGTAGTCTTTTTAAGTCCAGTACCGATAATATTGGTTATATCGGAAATTTTGCCACTGTTCTTCTTATAGTAGTCCTGTAAGAGGTCGTTACCATCAGCAGTCTTGGCCAAAAGACGCTTACGGATAATCATATCCACTTCCTCAGCAGCAATAGGGATGCGCTTTTTGAAACGGTCAATAATCTTAGTCAGCAGACTACGATTGACATTGGTGCCATTGATGACATCATCCAACTGGAGCTGGGCAATGGCAATTGTCCATACTTTGCGACCAAGAGCGGCAAGTGCTTCTGCCATTCCTTCAAGGTCAAGGATATTAATCTTCTTTTGGGCAATAGCTTCGCTTACCTCATCAATCATGAATACAATACGGATGTCTGAGTTCTTTTCAAGATAGCGCGTCAAGTCCTCTTGAAGCTTTACAGCGTCATAGTCCTGTATGCGTAGTTTTGCAGCATCACGCATTTCATTATAAGCACTTTCCGAGCAGAAACCATCGAGCATGGTATCCTCCAAAGTGTCATATACTTCATCCATGTTCTTACGACGATTCAACCATGATTCGCCAAACTTCTCTTGGACTTTATCACAGAAAGCCTGATAACGACCACTCATCAACAAATTAAACTCAATCATGCCTACCCAGTCATCGTTCAATCCCAGCGATTTGAGGAATGCCCCCATCATCATATAGCTGATACCATGATTGCCAGTGGTCTTGGCTGCATCGAAAAGCACAATATGATTGTTGGTACGTCCCAGTTCGTTAATGCTATTCTGGAGCAGATCAGCATTGGGTAATCCTATCAGTTTGCTCTGAAAACGGTCACGTACACAGGTTCCTTGAATGATAGGATCCTTCAGCAGGAAACCTATCATCTTGGAAAAGTATGACTTGCCGGAACCATAGAAGCCACTCAGCCACAATCCTGGTTGGGCTGTGTTTGAGGTAAAAAAATCACAAAAGTCAGCCAAGTGCTTGGCAAGGCTCTCTGTTAGGATGAATCCATTAAGTTCATCCATGATACTATTTTCGTCCTGCTGGTTGAGGTCGATCACACTCTTGATGTCATCTTCAAGACGAATTGATAATATGTCTTTTATCTTTGTCATATTCGAGAATATTACATGATTACACAATCACTACACAGCGATACTTGGAAGCTGGTTGTTGGTCGAGAAAATAAATAGTCTCATTCCTTATCACCGCAGGGTAGAAAAATACCAGTGGCTTCTGGAATTTCATCACATCAGGGTCTTCCATGATATTTTGGTTGGAGAATCCCATCTTGTAGATGACACCCGTATGTATCAATATTGGAGAGACACCTTTTGCGGCGGAATCCACAATCCGTTTCATCAGGAAACTATAGAATGTTCCCTCTGTATAGTTCTGGCTGACAAAAACTTCCGTACCCATATTCTTGAATTGCCGTTTAAACTTGTCAAGCCCTTTTGAATCGACAAACTCTACAAACAACAGTCGGAGGTCGATAAACTCATATCCATAAGTGAACCTACGCTTTGCCTCCTCGATATACTTCTCTTCGTCAACAGGTGGATAAACAAACAGAATGCTTCTGCCTCCGTTTGCTTCTGTAGAAAGGTGGGCGAGGTCACGTCCAAGCACAGTAGTTAGATCGCCGAACAATCGGTTATGCTCTTGTATGTAAGTAGATGCCATATTATTTCAAGTCTATCGTTATTTCGTTTCCAATTTGTGATACATCCCAATATGGAATGTTTTCTATCCGCTTCAATCGGCTAATCAGATTCTGCTCTTCATTGAACGAGAAGATGATGAAAGGATTGTGCAGAGTTTTGTCATCTGATACAGCTTGGATGAAGTGAATGAAATAAACAAAGAGGTTATTTGTAATGACCGGGTGAACTATACTCTTCTTAATAGCCCCATCCGCAAGACCTAGCTTCTTCATAATGGTGAGATACTTGCTTCCAGAAATCTTAATGGTATCTTCACTCCAATCCAACTCACCTTCCTCTGTTTCTTTTATAAAACGTAGGAAACTGGTGATTTCTTCTGCCATGATGGTGACACGTCCTGAATAGACAGCCTTCATGAATACCTCTGCCGTGATACGAGAGAAAAGAAAATTTGAATAGGTCAGTTGCCAAAACAAGATGACCAACCTCTCCTGTACCGAAAATGCTTTGTCCGCAATGGCATTAAAGAACAGCTTCTTGTGTGTGTCATTTCTAAATTTGAGAATACAAGATTCTATGGCAGAGACAAATCGTTTCAAGGATTTCTCTGTCCTGAACTCAAAGGCACCAGTACTGCCTTCAGAGTTACCATATGTATCACTGATGTAATCAAGCATCACATTGTAGTTTGGAACACTACCCATGATGTTGACCCCAGAGTCATATTTGCAGTTATTCTTCTTCGCCATGAATACGCTTAATTCTTACAAGTTCTGTATAATCCACCTTTAAGGCTTCGGCAATCTTGCTTAACATGTCCAAAGACGGCTGGGAAGAATTGGTACACCACTTGCTAACCGTGGCGGCATTGACACCAAGCTGCTCTGCGAGCCATTTATTGGTCCGCTTCTTCTCTGCCAACATCACCTTAATCCGATTTAAATCTTTGTTTTCTTCCATTATATATGGTTTTAATGATACAAAAATACCAAAAATAATCCATATACACATCAATAATTTGTAAAATTAATAATTTATAACGTCAAAAATTGAAAATAATTCATTTTTTAAGCCCTATTGTAGGTTGCATATGACAATTACTTGTGTTTTTTATGGAACTATTCATCAAAATCACTTATGATATTCCACAAACACTTTGCTTTTGTGGTTTAGAAAGGTTAAAAACGTTAAATTCCCCTCCTTTACATGTCCTCCAGAATGTACGTCAGCAGCTTTCTACCGTTTAGATTGTAAATTGTTGATATAAAGTGATTTGCAAATATCGTGGCTGTATAAACTTTCTCTCCCATATCAAGTCTGACATCATTCAACGTTTTGGCGAAAAAGTCTTTAAATAATGATAGCAATAGAATCTAAGCGCAGGAAGCGCGAAAATATACTGAAGAAATATCGTGATGCGGTAATTGCTGATGTCACAAGCCAAGCCACAGACGGCTTGGTGAAAATAAGTTAAGTCTATTCTATCTACATGGTGGAATCTCGTTAGAATAATAGGTGCAGAAGAGCGAAAATAAAATATAGTGGTACCTTGATACGGTGTTTACATGTCTCGCTATCTATTCTACAGAAAATGTTTTAGATATAGATACCTCCCATATTCAGTAATTTAGCCCCGCCCTCTCACTTGCGATATGACAAAAAACGAGGGGTGTGGGTGAGAAAAAATGGGATAGCGTTGCTAGATTAGCAGATTTTTTTTAATTTCGCGCTCGGAAACAGTAAACTCACAATATATTAAGATACAAATTTAGTAAATTCTATGGGAGGTATTTTCGGAACTATTTCCAAAAAGAGCTGTGTGGCTGACTTGTTTTATGGCACCGACTATAATTCGCATTTAGGCACACGTCGAGGAGGTATGGCCGCTTTTGAGAGAGAGAAAGGCTTTGTTCGTTCTATTCATAACTTGGAGAACGCTTATTTCCGTTCAAAGTTTGAGCCGTCGCTGGGAAAGTTTGATGGCTGCACAGCGGGCATAGGCGCTATTAGCGACACCGATGCTCAGCCGTTGGTGATGAATTCGCACCTTGGTAGCTTTGCCATTTGCACCGTAGCCAAGATTGTGAACATTGACGAGCTGTCGCGCAAACTTTTAGAAAAAAATATGCACTTTGCCGAGATGTCGTCGGGCAAGACCAACCCTACCGAGCTGGTGGCCTTGCTGCTGATACAGGGCAAGACCTTTCGTGATGGCATAGAAAATGTCTTCCGCCACATCAAGGGCTCGTGCAGCATGCTTATCCTTACTGATAATGGCATTATCTGTGCGCGAGATAGTTGGGGCCGCACGCCGCTGGTGATAGGAAAAAAAGACGGTGCTTATGCCGTCAGCAGCGAGTCGACCTCGTTCCCTAACCTTGATTATGAGATAGAATATAATGTGGGTCCTGGCGAGATTGTGAAGATTACGGCCGATGGTATGGAGCAAATTCGCCCTGCCAACAAGAAGATGCAGATATGCTCGTTCCTTTGGGTATATTATGGTTTCCCCACCTCTACGTATGAGGGTCGCAATGTTGAAGAGGCCCGTTTTGCTAATGGTTACAGCTTGGCCAAGGCCGATGATGTTGACATCGACTGTGTGAGCGGCATCCCCGACTCGGGCACTGGTATGGCCATGGGCTATGCTGCCGGAAAAGGTGTGCCCTATCAGCGCTGCATTGCCAAGTACACTCCCACTTGGCCTCGCTCGTTTACCCCTTCTAACCAGGCTATGCGCTCGCTGGTGGCAAAGATGAAACTTATCCCGAACAAGGCCATGCTTAAAGGCAAGCGAGTGCTGTTTTGCGACGACTCGATTGTGCGTGGTACCCAGCTTCGCGATAATGTGAAGGTGCTGTTTGATGCCGGACTGAAAGAGTGCCATATGCGCATTGCCTGTCCGCCGCTGGTGTATGGCTGCCCCTTCATCAATTTCACCTCGTCGAAGAGCGATATGGAGCTCATCACCCGTCGCATTATTGAGGGCTTTGAGGGCGATGCCAATAAAGACTTAGACAAGTATGCCACTACCGACTCGCCCCAGTATCAGCGCATGGTAGAGGCTATACGCAAGCAGCTGGGGCTCACATCGTTGAAATTTAATACCGTCGAGCAACTGATTGAGGCCATTGGTTTGCCCAAATGCCAGGTTTGCACCCACTGCTTTGATGGCAGCAGCGCCTATACACTGAACGAGCAGGCCGACGAGTAATTGTTTTCTTCAAAATGACAATAATGTTTTTAAAAGACGAGTGATTGTTTTTTTAGAAACAGAAAACGAAACAATATACAACAACAAAAGAACAGCAAAAGCAACGTTTTTATGCGCAAATAATAGGGTGCATAAAGGTTGTTTCTGATGTTCTTTTGTTGTTTTTTAATGTTTTATATCAAGGTCCAAACCCAGTCTCAATAATTGCATAAATATACAGTTTCGCTTTCAGGTTGAGAAAGGCATCAAATTACAATCTGAAAGCATGGGTTTCAGGTTGTAAAACCAAGGGTTTCACAGCGTAAAACCAAGGCTTTTAGGACCTGAAACCAAGGGTTTCGCATTTCAGAGGTATCAATAAAATTTTCTGTAAGCAAACTGTCTGAATTCTTAAGCGATTGTTACTTTTTTAACCAATCTTATGTTAACAAAAGTAAAACGTGTGCTTTGCATAAATATTCATTTCTCCTTTGGTTTTGCATAAATATACATTAATATGTATAAATATGCATAAATGGTTGAGGCTCATTTATTTTTTTCGTCTTGCCATAACCACTTTCTACAGAAAATTAGTATCTTTACAGCACAAAAACCGAATATAAATAAAAAAGATAAGATATGGTAAAGATGAAGAGAACGATGCTTGCCATGCTGCTGATTGTTGCATGGCTGATGCCGACACCAATACTTGCCGACAGCTATTCGTCATTATGGAAACAGCTGGATAGGGCTGCCAGCAAAGACCAGCCTAAGACCGAGTTGGCCATCTTGAAGAAGATAGCCCATAAGGCCACTACAGAACGTGCTTATGGCCATTTGCTAAAAGCACAAATACAGGCTGTAAGTGTGCGCCAAAGCCTATCGCCCGACTCGCTGCGCCCCTCAGTCATACGCCTTGAAGGCGAGCAACTGAAGGCCGAGAAGGCAGGCAACAAGGTGCTGGCCGCCGTATATGCCGCTGTGCTGGGCAGAGCCTACGACTTGTTTCCGAAACTGTGCGAAGATGCGGCCGACGCTGAGGCCGCCAGTAAGCAGTGGTATGACAAGTCGCTTCGTCATCCCGACGCCTTGGCCAAAGCCTTTGCTACAGGCTACGAGCCGTTTGTGATTGATGGCGTCGACAGCCGTATCTTTGGCGACGACCTCTTGCATATCATTGGTTTTCAGGCTGGTCGTACACAGTTTTTGCACGACTATTATGAGAAGGCTGGCAACCGTCAGGCCTCTTGCATCACGGCCCTCAGCCTGTTGCGCGAAGGTAAGAAAGAACAGGTGGCAGCGTTGCGCAAATCGAAATATCTGCTGGCCGTCGACTCGCTCTTAAACGAATATAAAGACCTGATGGTGGCTGGCGAGGTGGCCATTGAGCGCTACAACGTGATGGCCGAAGCCGACGACGTGCAACCCAAGGATATGATGAACTTTATCGACTATTCGTTGGTGCACTGGGGGGCATGGCCACGCATGAACATTTTGCGCAATGCCCAAAGCCGACTCACGCTGCCCAGCTTTCATGTAGCCATTGGCGACGATGTGTTGCTGCCTGGTGTGCCGCGCAAGGTGAACCTGCTATCAGTGGTAAACGTTAACGAACTGACCATGACTGTGCGTCGCGTAAATATTGATGGCGACACCACGCTCGACCCCGCTTACGACAAAGAATATGCTAAACTGAAGGCTCATTTCACCGCCGACGAACCTTATACCCAAACGCGCCGTTATATAGGTATGCCTGCTTATAAGGCCACACGCGATTCGATGACGATTAATCCGCTGAAGGTGGGCGTATATGTGGTAGAATTTAGCACCAACAATGCTGCCGTGCGCCCCGAGCGTGTGCTGTTGCGTGTAAGCAATCTGAAGGTGGTGTGCCAGTCGTTGCCCAACCACAAACAGCGCTTTGCTGTGCTCAATGCTACCACGGGTCAGCCTGTGCCAGGCGCCAAATTGCGCATTAGCACGCGGCGTTTTAACGTAAAAACTAATTTGAGAGACGTCACTACCCACGTATTTGATGCTAAGGGCGAGGTGATTATTGATTTAAAAGGTAAAGAAAATTATATTACCTATTATGCTTACACCGATGACGACAAGGCTTCGATGGAAGGCGAATGTTATTATCGTTACAACTTTTATGGCAACGACCGCACGGCCGAACCGCAGCTCAAGCTCTTCACCGACCGCGCCCTCTACCGTCCAGGGCAAACCGTACAGCTGTCGGCCATCGCTTTCAGCAAGAGCCGCAATGGGGCATCGACCATGCCCAATGAGAAGGTGGTGTTTAAGCTACGCAACGCCAGTGGCAAGGTGGTGAGCACCGCCGAGGCCATGACCGATAAGTATGGCACGGCCACCACATCGTTTGTGCTGCCTACCAGCGGCTTGAACGGAACCTTCTCTATACGAGCTTCGGTTGACGGACAACGCAGGGTAGTAGCTTGGAACAGCATACGCGTTGAAGAATATAAACGTCCTACCTTCGACATCACTTTCGCTAAGCCCAGCACCAGCTACCAGGCTGGCGACACTGTAAGCCTCAGTGCCACAGTTCGCACCTATAGTGGCGTGGCTGTGCAGGGGGCAAAGGTACTCTATCGCGTGGTGCGTCGCCCCGCTTTATGGTGGGGACGCTTCGGCGTGCGCGACCGTACCACACTGCTGTATGCTGACACGGCTGTTACTGATGGCAGCGGTCGATTTGTTGCCCGTGTGCCCATGACAATGCCCGAACGCGAAGAAGGCTTTGAAAAGGTGGCTCGCTTCTATTCGTTCGACGTTACGGCCACTGTGACCGATGCGGGGGGCGAGAGTCATGATGCTTCTGCCACCGTGCCCTTGGGCGATAAGTCTACCGCTCTTTCATGCACTATGCCTGATAAGATAGAGCGCGACAGCCTGCATACTATTCGCTTCAACTATACCAATGCGGCGGGCGAGCCCCTTGATGGCGAGGTGACCTATTATATTGACGACCAGCGCTTCACGGCTCGCACCAATAGCGACCAGCCGTTGTCGGCCGCTACGCTTACCTCGGCTTCGCATCTGCTCACGGCCTATTGTGGGAACGATACCATACAGCAGCATTTTGTGCTGTTCTCAATGCAGGATAAGAAGGTGGCCACGCACACCCACGACTGGTTCTATACCACCGCCAACCGCTTCTCGGCCAACGGCCAACCTGTTTATGTTCAGGTGGGCTCGTCAGATAGTGTTCAGCATGTGCTCTACACCATCTTCTCGGGCGAGAAAGTGCTCGAAAGCGATGTGCTGAACCTGAAAGATGGCGAGGTGATGACGCGCAGCTTCACTTATAAACCCGAATATGGCGATGGCTTGCTGCTTACCTATGTTTGGGTGAAAGAGGGCGAGGTATATCGACATGAGGTAAAGATAGCATGCCCCAAGCCCGACAATCGTCTCACCACCACCTGGACCACCTTCCGCGACCGACTTACCCCTGGGCAGAAAGAAGAGTGGACCCTGCATATTGCCACCCCCGATGGCAGCGCTGCCAAGGCTCAGGCCATGTTTACCATGTATGATAAATCGCTTGACCAACTGCTGAAGCACCGCTGGACGCTCAGTGCCAACTGGGCAAACTTTCTGCCTTCTACTCGCTGGGACTATCGCGATGCTCAAACCCTAAGCCGTTATGGCGAGATGGCCTTCCGCCCATTGGGCGAGCGCGCACTCGACTTTAGCTCTTTCTACATGCCATGGATTGTGGCTAAGATAGAAAAACATGGTGAGGTGATGGTAAGAGGCTCAAAGAAACAGCTCTTGCGTACATCCTCGTTATTAAACGATAAGGTGTTCGACTATGTGCCTAACGAAGAAATGGAAATATCCAACTCTATGTTGGCCAAGATGGAAAAACGTACCATTACGGGCGCTGTTAAAGAAGATAGTGACGAGTGTGGCGATGCGGGCGAGCATGGCACTGCCGATAAGGTGAACGTGCGAGAGAACCTTTCCGAGACAGCCTTCTTTATGCCTACGCTTGAAACCGATGATAAGGGTAACGTGAAGGTGAAATTTACGCTGCCCGAGAGTGTTACCACATGGCGCTTGATGGGCATTGCTCACGACACTAACATGCGTATAGGACAGCTGGAGGCCGAGGCCGTGGCACAGAAAAAACTGATGATTGAACCTAACCTGCCGCGCTTTGTGCGTCCGGCTGATAAGGGTAGCATCGTGGCCCGTCTCAGTAACCTGTCTGAACGCCGATTGGGTGGCACGGCTCGTCTTGAACTGCTGAACCCCGAGACAAATAAGACGGTGTATGCCAAAGACCTGAAATTTAAAATTGAAAAAGATACTACCATCGCTCTCAGCTTTGCTCTGGATATGGCCCATGTGAAGAACGACGGACTGCTGATATGCCGCGTATCGGCTCAGGCAGCGGGCTTCAGCGATGGCGAACAGCGCTATCTGCCCGTGCTTTCGGCCAGCGAACAGGTCACTACGGCTGTGCCCTTTACGCAGCAAGGGGCGGGCACCAAGACCATTGACCTGAAGCCACTGTTCAGCGGAAAGACGGTAGATGAGGGTAAACTGACAGTAGAATATACGAACAACCCCGCATGGCTGATGGTGCAAACGCTGCCTTCGGTTTCAACACGTGGCAACGAAGATGCCATATCATTGGCTACAGCCTATTATACCAATGTGGTGGGTCGCAAACTGATGACGCTGTCGCCTGCCATACAGCAAACGGTAGAGCAGTGGAAGCTGAACGCTGATAAACACCTGAAGAGCACGTTGACCGACAATGAAGAGGTGAAGAACATCTTGCTAAGCGAAACACCGTGGGTAGACGATGCCGAGAACGACAATATGCGTCGCTTGGCCTCGTTCTACGATGCTAACACGCTTGATATGCGCCAAGCAGGATGGCTGGCCAAGCTGAAAAACTTGCAGAAGTATGACGGTTCGTTCAGTTGGTGGCCTGGCATGACGGGCAGCAAGCACGTTACCGTGTCGGTGGCCGAAACATTGGCACGCCTCGCATCAATGGATATGCTTGATAACGAAGGACGCAACATCTTGAAGGAGGCTGTAAACTGGCTCGGTAGCGAGGCTTCGCGCGAGTGTAACGATATGCGCAAACGCGAGCAGAAGGGCGAGAAGCATGTGCGCCCCTCTGAGTTTGCCTGCGAGTATATGTATGTGTGCGCACTGACAGGTGCCCGAAAGTCGATGACATTGAAACGTCAAACCGACTATGATTATCTTATCGCCCATCTTGCAAAGCAAAACACTGACCTCAGCATTGAAGGCAAGGCTCGTGCTGCTGTGGTGCTGGCCGAGGCTTACCACAAGGCCGAGGCTAACACGCTGATTGAAAGTATGCGACAATATCTGGTGAGCAAGCCCGACATGGGTAGCTACTATGATACGCATAAGGCGGGCTACTCGTGGCGCAACTATCGCATACCCACACAGGTGGCAGCTATTGAGGCCTTGCAGCGCCTGCAGCCTTCTGACCAAAAGACCATTGCCGATATGCAACTGTGGCTGCTACAGTGCAAGCGCACACAGGGATGGGACACACCGCTCTGCACCGTTGATGCTGTGTCGGCCTTCTTGGGTGGCAATGCGAAGGCTCTTACTGCCAGTGAGGGCAACCCCACGGTGTTGAAGGTTGATGGCAAGCAGTTGAACATGCCTAAGCAGCTGGCGGGCCTGGGCTATGTTAAGACCACGAAAGAGGGTAACCATATGCGCACCTTTACGGCTGAAAAGTCGACCGATGGCACATCGTGGGGCGCCGTGTATGCTCAGTATGTGCAGCCGCTTGAAGAGGTAGAGAAGGCCTCGGCAGGCATTGCCATCAAGCGCACTTTCTATAAAGATGGTAAGCGCATTGACGTTACCAATACGGCCGAAGGTAACAAGGTGTTGAACGACCTGAAGGTGGGCGACCGCCTGACGGTGCGCCTCACCATTGATGCCGATCGCGACTACGACTTTGTGCAGGTTTCTGACCATCGTGCTGCCAACATGGAGCCTACCTCGCAGTTAAGCGGTTATCGCAATGGTAGCTATATGGTTACGCGTGATAATGCTACTTATTTCTTCTTCGACCGCTTGGCCAAGGGCCGTCACACCATTGAGACGTCTTACTATATCGACCGCGCGGGCGCTTATCGCACGGGGCTCTGCACCGCACAGTGTGCTTACAGTCCTGAGTTTATGGCACGCGACGTGGCTGTTGAACTGGAAAGCGAGTAGCGCAAAACCTATGGCGACAAAAATGATAATAATATTTAAACGTCATTGAATAATTGTCGTAAAAACTTGGCCTTGTCGGCATAAAGTGATATATTTGCATATAGTTACTGGGCTTGCAGAGTGTAAGCTCAGTGCTTGCATAATATAACGTCAGTGCTTGCATAATATAACGTCAGTGCTTGCTTAAGATAAGCCTCAATGTTTGCTTGAGATAAGCCTCAGTGCTTGCTTGATGATGTTCTGACAATGAGCAATGTTTAAACCTTTTATATCGCGATAAATATGAAAATGATCAAGATAATGTTGGCCTCGTTATGGTTGATGCCTGCCTCGATGTGGGCTCAGAAACTGGTGGTGGCCAACGAAACCATCGATTGCGGACAGGTGACCTATCAGGCTCCCGTAGTGGCCGAATATGAAATTAGCAACCGAAGCAATCAGCCTATGCACATTGAAAAGGTGCGTATGAGCTGTGGATGCACTGAGGTTGACTATCCAAAAGATGAGATTGTGGCTGGCGAAACCTTCTCGGTAAAGGTGACGTATGATGCCATGACCATGGGACATTTTGATAAGTTTGTCGACCTATACCTTGATAATGCCGACAAACCTTTGGTACTGCGCATGAAAGGTGTGGTGGTGGCCGAGGTTATCGACTATGCTGGAACCTATCCCTTCATGCTGGGACAAATTTTGGCCGACAGAAACGATATCGAATTTGACGATGTAAATCGTGGCGAGCAACCCCAACAGAAAATACATATTCGTAACACCACTGACCAAACGCTTCGTCCGCAGGTGATGCACTTGCCCAACTATCTGAAGGCCGATGTGGCGCCTACAAAGGTGAAACCTGGCCATGCTGGTGTCATCACCCTCACGCTCGACTCGCGTTCGCTGCCCGAGATGGGCTTGAACCAAACCAGCGTGTTCTTGGGTGGCTTCCCTGGCGACAAGGTAAGTGCTGATAAAGAAATTACTATTTCGGCTGTACTGTTGCCCAACTTTGAGAAGTTGTCGGCACATCAGTTGGCTATCGCTCCAAAGATTGAACTCTCTGAGATGGAGGTCAACTTGCCGCCATTTGGTAAAAAGAAAAAGCAGCGTGCCGTCATACGTCTACGCAATGTGGGTAAAAGTGTGTTAGATATTCGTAGCTTGCGTATGTTTACATCGGCTTTACAGGTGTCGCTGAACACAACGCATCTGGCTCCGGGGGCCGAGGCTAAACTGAAGATAACGGTTGATGCGGCTAAACTGAAAGAGGCTCGCAACAAACCTCGTGTGCTGATGATAACCAACGATCCTGACAACGCAAAGGTTTCCATTAATATTAATGTGCATGACAAATAGTACAATACACACGGTTGTAAACTGTAAAAGATATCAAAAGTAATAGCAAAACAAAATGCTACAAATAGAGATTGACAATGGCAGTGGCTTCTGCTTCGGCGTTACCACAGCCATTAAGAAGGCTGAAGAAGAGTTGGCCGATGGCAAGATATTATATTGCTTGGGCGACATTGTGCATAATGGTATGGAGGTAGAACGTTTGCATGGACATGGCTTGCTAACCATTAACCATGACGAACTGATGCGTTTGCACAATGTAAAGGTGCTGTTGCGAGCTCATGGCGAACCCCCAGCAACCTATACCATGGCCGAGGCTAACCATATACAGATTATTGATGCCACCTGCCCCGTGGTGTTGCAACTGCAACGACGCATCAAACGACAGTATGATGCCGACCCGAAGGCTCAGATTGTGATATTCGGAAAGAGCGGACACGCCGAGGTATTGGGATTGGTGGGCCAAATGCAAGGCCATGCCGTGGTGGTTGAAAGCCTTGACGATGTGAAGCAGCTTGACCTCTCGCGTAACACGTATCTCTACTCGCAAACCACAAAAAGTTTGGACGAGTTTCATCGTATCATCGAATATATTCAAGAGCATATTGCCCCTACAGCTACCTTCCGTAGCTTCGACACCATTTGCCGACAGGTGGCCAACCGGATGCCCAATATAGCCAACTTTGCTTCGCGTCACGACATTATTTTGTTTGTATGCGGACATAAAAGCAGTAACGGCAAGGTGTTGTTTAACGAGTGTAAGCGTGTGAATGAACATAGCTTCTTGGTAGAGAAACCTGAAGAGATTGACCTCTCGTGGTTTAAGGGCAAGCAGTCGGTGGGCATCTGTGGTGCTACCAGCACGCCCAAATGGCTGATGGAACAATGTCGCGATTATATAGAGAAATATCTTTAATGTTTTTACTGGTATTAATAGAAAGTAGTTGTATCTAAATAGAAATGGTTTGTATATAAATAGAAACTGTTTGCATATAAATAGAAACTGTTTGCATTGAAAATAGATATTGTAGTAAATTGAAAATGAAGGAAATGTTTAGAAACAAGATATTTGTATTTAATAATAGGGTAGCACAATTGTTGCTTGCCATCTTCTTTGCATGCACCTATTGCTTGGGTGCGTCGGCACAAACGGTTGAGCCCTCAGGGTGGCATGAGGTGCTGAAGGTAAAGTTTATTGAAGGCGATGCTGCCTTTATGTCGTTAGTGGCTTTTGCTTTAGTGCTGGGTTTAGCCTTCTGCATAGAGCGCATTATCTATCTCAGCATGTCTGAAATAGATACCGATGCTTTTCAGCGTTCGCTCGACGAAAAGATTAGTAACAATGATATTGAAGGCGCCAAGGAGTTGTGTCGTAACACGCGTGGCCCCGTGGCCTCTATTTGTTATCAAGGGTTGGTGCGCTGCGACGCTCCTGCCGAAGATATTGAACGTTCTATCTCGTCTTACGGCACGGTGCAGGTGGCACTGCTTGAGAAAGGTTGCTCGTGGATAAAACTGTTTATTGCCATGGCTCCCTCGTTAGGTTTCTTGGGCACAGTAATAGGTATGGTGATGGCTTTTGAACAGATACAACAAGTGGGCGATATCAATCCTACTATTGTGGCTGCTGGCATGAAGGTGGCGCTTATCACCACCATCTTCGGCATTATTGTGGCATTGGTGCTTCAGCTGTTTTATAATTATATCATGTCGAAGATTGACCACCTGACGGCACGGATGGAGGAGAGTGCCATTGTGCTGTTAGATGCACTGATCAAGCGCCGTAACAATCAATAACAGAGAAAGGAGAATTTGCCATGATGCTACAACGCAAATTAGGTATGACAAGTGACCATACGGGGTTGACGGCGGCCTGGACTCAATATGTTCTTTACGTATTGATAGCCTTGATTGTATTGCTTTTTGCTCTGTTTTATTTGGTGGGCTTCGATATTCCTTATGATGAGAACCCCGACTACAACGCTCCGTTGCTCACGGGTGTGCTCATCTCATTTGCAATACTGTTGTTGCTGGTCACCACTGTTTTGGCTATCGTTTCAGGTGTGCGCTCGATGTATAAATATCGCAGCAAGCATAAGAAGGAAAATGGTATACGTTCGGCACGCATCATTATGGCAGTGTCGGCTGGCACCCTGTGCATGCTTTTGCTCTCGTTTCTTTTGGCGCCCATGGGTGCAATAAAGGTGAATGGTGTGCTGTTTACTGATGGCTTTTGGTTGCGTGTGGCCGAGATGTTTGTCGACACGTCGCTCTTCTTGCTGTTGGCTGCCTTTGCAACAGTGGGCATTAGCTATGCAATACGTGTGAAACGGCATAATGAAAAGATGAAACGGAGGAACCAAACATGCTGATAAAACGTAGGCGACGCGATGTGCCGACGCTGAACACCACTTCAACGGCCGACATCTCTTTCATGTTGCTCATCTTCTTTCTTGTCACCACATCAATGGATGTTGACCGTGGTATCACGCGCCAACTGCCACCCGTTGACAAGACCGAAGATGTGCAACCACTTGATATCGCTCGCAGCAAACTAATGACAATTGAGGTGCTGGTGGGTGGTGTGATACATATTGATGGCAAACCTGCGCCAGTGAAGGGCTTGAGAAACTGTATTGCCAGTTTTGTGATGCGCGATAAAGAACAGCATCTCATAAATATTCAGACGGCCGACGATGCCTGCTATGACACTTTTTTTGCACTGCAAAACGAACTGGTAGCAGCCTATGCCGCTGTGCGTGACAAAGAGGCTATGCGCCGATATGGCCATGTGTTGTCGTTATGTACACCCCTGCAACGACAGGCGGTGCTGGAGGCTTGCCCACAACATGTGGCCGAAAACTATGATAGCATACAGAAAGGAGGGAAACCATGATACGCCGAAACCGCCGATTGCGCGAGGTGCCGATGCTTAACACGGCTTCGTTGCCCGATCTTATCTTTACCGTGCTATTCTTTTTCATGATTGTTACGCACATGCGCACCACCACCAGCAAGGTGCAATATGCCTTACCACAAGGCACCGAACTAAAACGATTGGTGAAGAAGTCGGCTGTCACCTATATATATATAGGACGTGCCATGCCCGAAACCACGCGTGAAACCTCTACGGTAGCATCGCCCAACACCTCTTCTGCAGTATCGCCCAACACCTCTTCTGCTTCATCGATGGATGTGTCGGCTTATAAGGTGCAACTGAATAACAGGGTGGGTACCATCGGCGAGGTGGCCAGTTTTGTAGCAAACGAGAAAAAACGCATGAACCCCGACGACCAAGTAAAGATGACGGTATCGATAAAGGCCGACCGTTCAACACCTATGTATGTTATCAACGCCGTAAAAAGGGCTGTAAGGGCTGGCGGTGCTACCCGCATTAATTATTCGGCAGAACGGGAAAGTGACAAATTAAAACAAAAATAGGTTAATTTGTTGTGATTTTCGTTATTTTGCATTATCTTTGCAAGCAAATTATATAATTTATAAGAATGTCACATCATAATTTAGACTCATTAGACAAGAAAATTCTGCACCTTATTGCTGAGGATGCACGAATTCCGTTTCTTGAAGTGGCACGCGCATGTAATGTGAGCGGTGCAGCTATTCATCAGCGTATTCAGAAGCTTACCAGTTTAGGTATTCTTAAAGGCTCACAGTTTGTTATCGATCCTGAGAAGATTGGTTATGAAACATGTGCTTACATAGGCTTGTTCTTGAAGAACCCCGAGAAGTTTGATGAGGTGGTTGAGGCATTGCGTCAGATACCTGAGGTGGTAGAGTGTCATTACACCACTGGAGGCTTTGATATGTTTATCAAGATATACGCTTTCAACAACCATCATTTGCTCAATATTATTCACGATAAGCTTCAGCCGTTAGGACTTTCGCGTAGCGAGACCATCATTTCGTTCAACGCGGCCATCAACCGCCAGCTGCCTCTCGTGAATTTGCCTGAAGATTAAGCATTAGCATGGGTTTATACGAATACGGCTGTATGGGTAAGATATACAGCAGGCATCGTTAGCCCACTATATACATAAAAATCCGCAATACCAGTAATATAGGTGTTGCGGATTTTCTCGTTGTATGTGTTTCTGTATGATGTTATGTTTATTACATTACATGATGTTACATTTGTTACATTACATGATGTTACGTTCATCATTCTTTTACATAATCGGCGAAACAAAAGTTGAAGTGGTGGCGCTCGTCAGTGCCATGTTCTTCTTTCTGTGCCAACTTCCAATCATCGTAGGGAGGGAAAAAAGCGTCGGCTTGTGCGGGTGTGTCGTGCACCTCGGTTAGGCACAGGCGGTGCGCCAAAGGCATTGCTTGTTCGTACACGCTGGCACCGCCTATGATGTATATGTCTTCATCGTTGGCGCAATGGCGCAATGCCTCTTCAAGCGAAGCGTAGGTATCGCATCCTGGAAACTCGCTTTGTGTGCGGCTGAGCACGATGTTGCGGCGGTTGGGCAATGCGCCTTTCGGCAACGACTCGAAGGTACGGCGTCCCATGATAATGGTGTGTCCTGTGGTAAGGGCTTTAAAGCGTTTCAGGTCGTCGGGCAACCAATAGATAAGTTTGTTGTCATTGCCTATGGCACGATTGGCGGCCACGGCAGCTATGATGGATATCATTGTTTGAAAATTGTTTTTATTGAGTGCTTATTCTACAATTATTACTTATGGTAGCACAGGGGCTTATACGCTCACTTCGGCCTTGATGTGATCGTAAGGGTTGTAACCCTCCAGTTCAAAGTCTTCATATTTAAAGTCGAAGAGGTTCTTCACATCAGGGTTAATCTTCATGGTGGGTAAGGGGCGAGGGGTGCGTGTGAGCTGCAGTCGGGCCTGCTCTAAGTGGTTGAGGTATAGGTGCGTGTCGCCAGTGGTATGCACAAATTCGCCTGGCTTCAGTCCTGTTACCTGAGCCATCATTTGCAGCAGCAGTGCGTATGATGCAATGTTGAATGGCACGCCCAGGAAGGTGTCGGCCGAGCGCTGATACAGTTGCAGCGACAGACGGTCGTCGGCCACATAAAACTGGAACAGACAATGGCACGGGGGAAGCGCCATTTGTTCTACCTCGGCGGGGTTCCAGGCGCTCACCATCATGCGGCGTGAGTCGGGGTGGTTTTTGATAAGGTCAATTACATTTTGTATCTGGTCAATGGTGCCACCGTTATAGTCGGGCCACGAACGCCACTGGTGCCCATATACGGGGCCCAGTTCGCCATTCTCATCGGCCCATTCGTTCCATATTCTTACACCATGCTCTTGCAGCCATCGCACATTGGTATCGCCACGCAAGAACCATAGCAGTTCGTATATAATCGATTTTAGATGTAGCTTCTTTGTGGTGAGCAAAGGAAAGCCATCTTCAAGATTAAAGCGCATTTGGTTTCCAAACACACTTAAGGTTCCTGTTCCTGTGCGGTCGGTCTTTTTATGGCCTTCAGTCAGGATGCGGTCAAGCAGGTCGAGATATTGTTTCATTTTATATTTACCTTAATTCCGCAACACTTTAGTTTAACATTATTTATAATATCCTGAGCAACAA
>ENA-ORMX01000431-ORMX01000431.1-human-gut-metagenome-genome-assembly--contig:-NODE-431-length-32102-cov-6.146535_pt1 | contig 32102 bp, 18 predicted proteins | sample MGYA00242108_ERZ509007 | MGnify/ENA primary metagenome ERZ509007 (study PRJEB26280, sample SAMEA2338745) | human gut metagenome | biome: human gut; feature: human-associated habitat; material: faeces...
CCCAAGTACTGCAGTAATCTCCATCAAGTACTGCAGTAATCTCGGCCAAGTACTGAGACGATATGTTTGCTATCTTTGATTAGGGGGCTTACTTTTGAACATACAAACCCCGAAGTTCTAATTTTACAAGGCTTTGGCGTGGACATTTATGCTGTTTTGAGCTTTACTGGACAGCAATAATTTTCGAAACATTTTTCTCGTTTCCTTCGCACTTTCAAAATAATAGTTTAACTTTGCAAGCATATAAAAATACAAAATAGCTATGGAACCAAAATTAGGAGATATGATGAAGGTAAATCCTTCTTTGACAGGGTTGACAGACTGGATTGAGGGCCAAGTTATTGATGTTGAGCACAACCCTTTTATGGGATTGGTTATTTCCATCAAGGACATTTTTGGCAGGATATTCTTCGGCCAATCTAAATATTTTAAGTTAGCATAATGTTTGCAATAGCTTTTGATTTAGATATAAATGCTCTTAGTAAGAATTACGGAGAGAGTAGAAGATTGGTCAGACTTTACCCCTTTCTTTAAAGATTAACCATTAAATTAACTTTCAATATAATACCTCATGGCCCTCATGCCATGAGGCATTTTCGTTTCATCTCGCGTCTTTTGTGTCTCTTTTTTATCGCTTTGCGTCATTTCGCATCAGCATAAAAAAGGAAGCAAACCCTGCTAAACACATTAAATTATAGGTTTTATTAAATAAATATTCTGTTTTTCCGCTTTCGTATGAATATATTTTCTATATTTGCAAAATGATGGTTGTACCCCCTCGCGTGTGTTATCAGTCACTTACCTAATAAATAATAAATCTTTATGAACAACATTCCTTTAGTATTTTGGCTAATCCCTATTGCCAGTGTTGTGGCTTTGGGAATGGCATGGCTCTTCTTCCGCTCAATGATGAAGGAAGACGAAGGTACCGACCGTATGAAAGAAATTGCCGAGCACGTGCGCAAAGGTGCTATGGCCTACCTTAAGCAGCAGTATAAGGTGGTTACCATTGTTTTTGTGGTGCTGGCCATCATTTTTGCCTTCATGGCCTATGTGCTGAAGGTGCAAAACCCCTGGGTGCCGTTCGCATTTCTTACGGGTGGTTTGTTCTCGGGCTTGGCAGGATTCTTTGGCATGAAGACCGCCACCTATGCCTCGGCCCGCACGGCCAACGGTGCGCGTACCAGTCTGGATAAAGGTTTGAAGATAGCCTTCCGCAGCGGTGCCGTGATGGGCCTTGTGGTGGTGGGCTTGGGCTTGCTCGATATTGCCATTTGGTTTATTGTTCTTAATGCTGTTTATGATGGCGAGAGCACAGCTCTTGTCACGATAACCACCACTATGCTTACGTTTGGTATGGGTGCTTCTACCCAAGCCCTCTTTGCTCGTGTGGGCGGAGGTATCTATACCAAGGCTGCCGACGTGGGCGCCGACCTTGTGGGCAAGGTAGAGGCCAACATTCCTGAAGACGACCCCCGTAACCCCGCTACCATTGCCGATAATGTGGGCGACAATGTGGGCGATGTTGCTGGTATGGGCGCCGACCTATACGAGAGCTATTGCGGCTCGATATTGTCGACCGCTGCCTTAGGCGCTACGGCCTTTGCTATGAATGGCGATATGCAGCTACGCGCCGTTATTGCTCCTATGATTATTGCTGCCATAGGCATCTTCCTTTCGCTCATAGGCATCTTCTTGGTGCGCACCAAAGAGGGGGCTACGATGAAAGAATTGCTCCACTCGTTAGGCCTTGGCACCAACGTCAGTGCTGCCCTCATTGCCGTGGCCACCTTTGTTATATTATATCTTTTGAGCATCGACAACTGGTTGGGCCTCTCGTTCTCTGTTATCAGCGGTTTGGTGGCAGGCGTAATCATTGGTCAAGCCACCGAGTATTATACCTCGCACAGCTATAAACCCACGCAGCAGATAGCCGAAGCCTCGCAAACAGGTCCGGCCACTGTTATTATAAAAGGTATAGGCACGGGTATGATATCAACCATGATACCTGTTGTTACCATCTCGGTAGCCATCATGCTCAGCTATCTCTGTGCCAATGGCTTTGATATGTCGATGTCGGCTAAGTCGATCAGCACAGGCCTTTACGGCATTGGCATCGCCGCCGTGGGCATGCTTTCAACCCTGGGCATCACCCTTGCCACCGACGCCTACGGCCCCATTGCCGACAATGCTGGTGGCAATGCCGAGATGAGCGGTTTGGGCGAAGAGGTGCGTGAGCGCACCGATGCTCTCGACGCCCTTGGCAACACCACCGCTGCTACGGGCAAGGGCTTTGCCATTGGTTCGGCCGCCCTTACCGCCCTGGCCCTGTTGGCTTCGTATATTGAAGAGATAAAAATTGCGATGATACGTGCCGTTGAAGAAGGCATGCAGTATGTTGATGCCGCTGGCAATATTTTCGACCCCTCTCATGCCACCACTACCGATTTCATCAACTTCTTCCAAGTTACCCTCATCAACCCCAAGGTGCTCGTAGGAGCCTTCCTCGGCGCTATGGCCGCCTTCTTGTTCTGTGGCCTTACCATGGGTGCTGTGGGACGTGCAGCCCAGTCGATGGTGCAGGAGGTGCGCCGCCAGTTCCGCGTGATAAAGGGCATACTTGAAGGCAAGGCTACCCCCGACTATGGTCGTTGTGTGGCCATTAGCACCCGCAGTGCGCAGCGCGAGATGATATTGCCGTCGCTATTGGCCATCGTCATCCCCATCATCATAGGTCTTGTGCTGGGCGTGGCTGGCGTGCTGGGTCTGCTCACTGGCGCATTGGCAGCAGGTTTCACTCTGGCCGTGTTTATGTCAAACTCAGGCGGAGCATGGGACAATGCCAAGAAGATGATTGAAGAAGGCAACTTTGAGGGTAAGGGTAGCGAGAACCACAAGGCCACCATCGTGGGCGACACCGTGGGCGACCCCTTTAAAGACACCTCTGGGCCCTCGCTCAACATCCTCATCAAGCTCATGTCTATGGTCAGCATTGTTATGGCGGGCCTCACCATTGCGTTCTTGTAATGGGTAAATATTAATTTTTTTTGAACAATCTGTTTCTTCCTTTCAATGCTTTTTTGTATTTTTACAACCAAGTATTTTGAAATGATGAAACAGATTGTTCTTTTATATCACTTCATAACAGTGGTCCTTGGGTGTGCGTTTCTTGGCGTTGCGCAAAAGGCGCAAGGCAAAGCGGTAAGTGCTGAACAAGCAGCCCTGTTAGCCCGAAAATATGTTAAGCTGTCAAGCAATGCCCAGGCCGATGTTAAGGCTCAGGCACGCGCCATACATAGCGGCACCATTACACAGCCTCCTTATTACATCTTTAACGATGCGCAAGGCCAGGGCTTTGTGGTTGTTGCGGCCGATGATGCTATGGGACAGGTGCTGGCTTATGGCACCGAGGCTCCTCTCGACACGCTTACCGCCAACTCCAGCGTAAAATGGCTATTGGACGGGTATCGTCAAACCTACGAGGCTCTGCAACAAGGCGCTATCGCGGTGCCCTATGCACCATGCCGTAGCAGCAAGGCGTTGTTTACAAAAACCGTGCAGCCCTTGCTCCAAAGCAAGTGGGGGCAAGGCCATCCTTTTAACGCCAAAACGGGCTATCCTTATAGCGGATGCGTGGCTACAGCCGTGGCTCAGATGATGTATTATTATCAGTGGCCCGCACAAGGTACAGGTAAGGCCGAGTATAAGGTGAATTATTATGATGAGATGAAGCGTGCCGACTTCAGCCAGTCGCATTACGATTGGGCCAATATGCTACCCTCTTATCTCTACCCCGTGCATGCCACCACCGAGCAAGAAGATGCCGTAGCCCTGTTGATGAACGATGTGGGTGTGGCCTCGTTTATGCAATACACCCCCGCCGCCAGTGGCACGCAAGGGGTGCTTGCTTATCAAGCCCTTCAAAAACATTTTTCTTATACGGCGGCTTATGTTACACGGGCTGTAGAGGGGCCAAGCCGCTTTGCCGAGATATTGCGCAAAGAGCTACTTAACGGCTGCCCTGTTTATCTTGAAGGGCGACCAGCGGGGTCGGCGTCGGGACACGCGTGGGTGGCCGATGGCTTCGACGAGAACGGACTCTTCCACATGAACTTTGGTTGGGAGGGGCAGGGCGATGCCTATTATTCGCTTACTAACCTCAATGTTACTGAAACAGGCAGCGAGTTTCAAGGCAAACCGTTGGCCTTCAATCGCGCCATCACCGCCATACTGGCACACCCCAACAACGGGCAATATCCCGACATCGACCGTGCTCTGTTAGAAACCTCGCCACAACTGATGTTTAACGAGGGAGGCTCTTTTACGTTAAAGGAGGCAACAGGAAACTCTTTCGACCCCTCGCAGTCGATTACCGTAATGCTCAATTCGTTCGTAAACCGTGGCCTACCCTTTAAAGGCGACATTGGTGTGGCTGTATATGATGAGGCAGGCCAACTGCAGCGGGTGTCTTACTCGGCTTACCATGACATGGGTGGCCTCACGCAGCATATCTATGGCACTGCCAACGATGGCTTTATGGGCACCGACTATCTTATTAACCAGCCCCAGCCCATAACAATAAGTTTGGCGGGTCTTGCCAATGGCTACTATCGTCTCGTGCCCGTGTGTGCAGCCCTTAACAACGATGGCACATGGGATGCGTTTCTACCCATAAAGAAGGCGCCCATCATTGAGGTAGAGTTGGCCGATGGCGCAGGGCGTGTAACCGAAACATGCACTGACGAGGCTCACTTCCAGCTCATGGCACAGCCTCGGCTTGCGGCCGATGCCGAGCAGGGTGCAAAGGTGCAAGCCTTTTTTACGATTAAGAACCTGAACGGCGTGCCACGCGATTGCTATCTTGGCGTGCAACTGCTTGATGGCTCGCAAACCGTAGTGCTTGATGCTCGTGCCAACGTGCCCACTGAGATAGAGGGCTTTACCGAGGCCGAGATACCCATCACATTATCTCTGCCCGCCCATCTTGCCCCCGCGCGCTACGAGTTGCGCCTAATGTTGTGGGGCGATGCGGCCGAAACGCAACCTTATCCCATCAATAATATACATGATAAAGATGCTGCCTATATCACGGTTACCGAGGCACAAGCACGTCCCCTCATGGATAGGGTAGAAGTGTTCTTGGCCGACGATGCCAACGATAAGATAGCTTCGGGCAGTGTAGATATGAATAAGATGTCGTTGTTTAAGTTGGCAGTGAAGTTACGCACCACCGATGGTCAATGCTACGATGGCCCTGTAACATTATATAGCGAAGATGTTGTTACAGGAGATAAGGAACCGTTACCAGGTTTTGGCGATAGAGTGTTCGTTTCGTCATCGTTTGATGTGCCCCTCTTCAGTTATTGGCTACGCAAGGTAAATGTGCCTTGGGCCGAGGCACGCACCTATCGCATTGTAGTGATGGGGCAGATTGATGAACAAGAGGTAGAGCTAAACAGCCCACAAGCGCCAGCCTATTATCTGAAGCGCGAGTCAGACGTTATAACCCTTTTCCAGGGTTTCGTTACCTCAACAGAGGGTGTAACCGCTGCTCAGCAGCCGTTCACCATTCATCGTGAGGGCCATGTGCTCACGGTTTCGGCGCACGGCCTGTTGTCCTTACGTCTTTATGACATGGCTGGTCATCAGCTCAAGCAATGTTCTTCTGCCGATGCCCGTCATGCTTCCCTCTCACTGCAAGGCATGAAGCAAGAGCCTTACCTGTTGCGCATAGAGACCGTAAAGCGCACTTATGCCTATCGGTTTATAGGCATAAGTGGCTTATAAGAGATAAAAATAGTAAGAGGGTATGTTAAATAGGAGTCGCGTTGTCACACACCCTTTTTAACGTTATGTCTGCCAGCAGTACAGGCGTCTCTTTTTCTTCTTTAGGAGCATCCTTACGTTTCCATGCCACGATAAATCGTACGGTAGCCGACATGGGAGCATAGCCCAACTTTTTCAGGCTGTCAAGTCGTTTGCACATTTCTTTCGAATATTCAGCGAGAGGCTTGCCTGAAATGGTGCGTAGCATTGAGTTGTCGCAGTTTATAGCGTCGCCACTTTGTATAGCCAGCACATCGTTACGGCTATGCTGGAAGAAACCGAGGTTTACATCCTTGTGCGACATCTGTAACACAATCTCTATGGGCATAGCGTAGAGATTTTTGTCGGCAGTGTGTATGGCTTGCTGTATGTTATTGAAAGTGTTGCCGTTGGTATGTATAGACAGGTTAAGGCGTGCGCGTGTCATTGCTACATAATAGCAGCGCATACGCTCATCGGTAAGAGCGCGTTTACCGTCAACGAGCATAAATACATTGTCAAACTCGCGTCCTTTGGCCTTATGTATGGTTGATACAATAATGTTGGTGTCTGAAAAGTTGCAGAAATCCTCTACATTCGATTCAAAGACATATTCAGCAAAGTCGGTGTAGTATTTATATTTGTTGGTTTGCTCAAACAGTTCAATACACCGTTTTAGGTAAGGAAGAGCCGTGCTACGTGCATATTTGTTAAACGTTTTGTCTTTAGCTTCCTTCCATGCTTGGTCGCTTATGGTTGGCGAGGTTTTGTGTTTTGCAATTATCTTAGCAAAATATTTTACCTCAGCCAAATTACAGAAGCGTAGGTCGCCCATTGTCTGTATTAATTTTGCCCTTATACCGTTCCTACGTAACAAGGTAGTGGTCGTTACAGCCTCTTCGTTTGTCTGTGTGAGCACGCACGTAGTGCCCTTGTATGCGCTCGTCTTAATGTCGTTTACTAAAGGCTCGTACATATATTGAGCTACATGATGCGTAATGCGCACGGTGCCCTCATGCTCGCTTTTTGAAATGATAGGCTGGCTTTTCAATCGGTTGTGAATATTCTTTACAAACTCGTTAGCAGCATCCACTATCTTGTGGGCGCAGCGATAGTTGTCAGTCATTTCTACAAAGCGTCCGCCATCTTCATGGCTCAGGTGGTACATATACTGTGGGTCGGCATTGGCAAAGGCAAAGATACACTGGTCATCGTCGCCCACGGCTATCACACGCATATCTTCATTGTTATGCATGAGTGCGCTCACCAGTCGGCACGAGTCAGCGTTCATGTCCTGTGCCTCGTCTATTACAAGCACAGTTTTTCCAATATGGCTTTGCTCTACCTCTCCCCGTTCTATCATCTCTGCCGCTTTGGCTACCACGCCGTTTACGTCTTCCAGATTGCCTATGCGTCCCAGCAGATCGAAACAATAGGAGTGGAATGTCATGATATCGACAAAATGGGCTGCATTGCCTATGAGCTGCATGAGTCGCTGTTTAAACTCGGTAGCAGCGGCTCGCGAGAAGGTAAGCATGAGCAGTTGTTCATGTTTTACATCTTCTAAGAGGAGCAGTGAGGCCAACTTATGTACCAGCACACGCGTTTTGCCACTGCCTGGGCCAGCAGCTACTACTATGCAATGCGAGTTGTGATCGTTTATGATGTCTTTTTGTCGTTCAGAAAGGTTGTTAAACAGTTCTTTAAATTTTGCTGGAGTGATGTTGCGGTTTATCTCATTTACACGCTCGCCCTTGAAGTAGGTCGACACGAATAAGCGGTAGTCCATATTGAAGTAGTCGTGCACATACTGTAGGGCCGCATTATAGTCTTTAACCATCAGGTTGGCATATTCGCCTACAATGTGTATTTGTTGTATTTTTTGTTTGTAAAATTCGTTCAGTGTGCGATAGTCGTCTTGCTTGTAACGTACGCGGTTATCCATCTGCAGACGGTTTATTGTTATTGCGTTATAGAGCACAAGAAAACCTCCTTCCAGTTTCAACGCACCTATCTTTGAAAGATACAATAATGCCTCTTCCATGTCCTCCAGTTTCAACTCACTGTTATCGTTGTTGAAGAGTGAATGGTTTTGGGCATTGAAGTCGTTTAACAGTTCTACGACAGAGAAATGAAGTATACCTTTATTTGCAGTTTCGCCCTCGTCTTTAGCAGCGTATTTGTATAGCCAATTTATGATAAAGCGGCATATCGTAAGTCGTCTCTCGAAACGCTTTATGGTGTTTTCCATGTCAGCTTGTCGACTTATTATAATATTGCGTGTGCCATCTTCGTGTTTACGCGTATAGTTCTTTACGGCAAGGAAATAGAGCAGTGTGCGTATGTGTTTCTCGGTCGACTGACCTAAACCAGAGCGCACAGCATTGTCGTTTAGTTGTTTATAAGATATGCGCAGTGCATCATCGGGTATCTGTTTCAGTACATACTGTTCTATCGTTGCAAAACATTCAAGTGTTTGTATAGCTTTATGCTCGCTGCCCATATCTTGCATAAAGGCCGACAGATCTTTTGTATCGCCCAAAATGTCTTCCTTCTGCATACGTTGTACTGCCGATACTACCTCTTTTTTGCTCATGCCAAGTATGTCGGCCAGATAGTCAATGCGCGATTCTGCCTCCGAGTCTTGAGCCCTTGTTATGTATTTCTGCGATATCAGCGACTTTATGATGCGCACAGCCTTTTCTACCTCTTCTTTGTCGAAGAGCGACGAAGAGGTTATGCGCTGTCGGGCCTCGTCCATGTTGCGTACCGTTATGCCCGTGGCAAACACGTGTGGCTCGTTGTTGCCACGTTCTATATATCCGCTCTGTTCAAGGGCAGCAAGAGCCGTGCGCACACGTGTCTCAATATCAGATACCGAGTCGTCCCAACCTGCCTGTCGTGCTATCTCCAGGGCCGAGCAAGATAGGCGTGAGCGTTTGTTAGTGGCTCGCTTTACGGCTTGCCATACCTGTTGTATCTCGCTGATGCTCAGTTTGGTTTGGTTGAGCAGTATAAAATGCTTGTCAAGATCGTTGTCGGCATATAGCACGAAGCAACGAGCCGATAGTGAAGGATCTCGGCCGGCACGTCCAGCTTCTTGTACATAGTTTTCAAGCGAGTCGGATATATCGTAGTGTACCACCAGTCCTACATCGCTTTTGTCTACGCCCATGCCAAAGGCCGATGTCGCTACAATGATATCAATCTCTCCCGACATGAAAGCGTTTTGGTTCTTAACCTTGGTGTCCGAGGCCATCTTGCCGTTAAAGGGGCGTGCCCTCAGGCCGTCGCGTGAGAGTTTTGTAGCCAATTCTTCGGTGCGTTTAGTGCGCGACACATACACTATCGAGGGACAAGCGGCCTCGCTTAGCAATGCGCGCAGCCTGACATACTTTTCTTCTTCGCTATCAACATGTATAACCTTGTATTGCAGATTTTTTCGCGAGGCCGATGAGGCAAATATTTCAAGATCAGTGTCTAACCAGTGATGGAAATAGTCGCAGATATCTTGTATAACCTTTTGTTTGGCTGTTGCTGTGAAGCACGATACAGGTACACGCGTGTCCTTTCCCTTGCGTTCTTGGTATCGCTTTATAAATTTACCTATGTAGAGATAGTCGACACGGAAGTCTTGGCCCCAGGCAGAGAAACAGTGTGCTTCGTCTATAACAAATCGCACCACATGGCGGGCAATAAGTATGCGTTCAATGGTGTTTGAACGTAACATCTCGGGCGAGATATACAGCAGCGATGCATCACCGTTCTGCACACGTTCAATAGCCAGCGAGCGTGATATAGGGTCGAGCAATCCGTTTATTGTTACAGCATCGGTCATGCCGCGAGCCTCCAGGTTATCTACCTGATCTTTCATAAGCGATTGCAGTGGCGATATTACCACCGTAAGCCCATGCACAGCCCGCCCGTCAATTAAGGCTGGAAGCTGAAACGTTAGCGACTTGCCACCGCCTGTGGGGAAGATGGCAAGCAACGACTTGCCATCAACAGCAGCCTGTGTTGCTCGCTCTTGAAGCGGTTCGCCATCGTATGTGCGAAAGGCTGAGTAGCCGAAAAAGCGTGTGAGGTTATGGTGTATGTCTAACAACGAGTTGCAGTAGGCGCAGCCATCAATGCAATGGTTGTGGCGCAATAGCTTCATGAGGTGTTCTACCTCAGGATAATGATAAAGCACCCAGCCAGGGGTTACAGATCGGTGGTCGGTAGTGTCAACCAGAGCCAACGCATAAGCCAAGGCGCATGGATGGTCGATAGCCATCGACACGATGTCGGCATTGGTACAAATACATCCTTCATATTGCACCTTAATGTGCTGCGCAAGCATTGGATAGTCGGTTACGTCAGCCCCGTGTCTGTCCTTGCGCAAGAGGCGTTGGCTAGTAGCCCCCACCATACTTAAAAAACCGTCAAACTCTTTCTTCCCCCCAAGCAGTGTGGCAAATATCGTTTGTTTGTCAACAGAAAGAGCTTTCCACTGTGCTATCTCGTCGAAAAGCAGTGTGCGTGCTTTCTCGCAATCGTTTACAGGATTGTTTATCTCGTCGGTCAGTAGCTTGTCGTCTTTCACAAGGTTATGATATGGGCGTTCAGAGAAGAGCAGTGGCGACATATACAGTGTGTCTACAAGCAACCATCTGTATGATGTGTAATCTTTTTCTTCTTCAGCGTCATTGTCGAAAAGATATTTAGCATCGTGATGTACTATGTTATGACCGCACACATAGTCTACCGTTTGCAGAAATTCAGCAAGTGCTGTCTTTGAGGCATTGTGAAATATTGCGCCATCATGTCGCAATGCTCCAATATCGTGTACCTTATGATCTTTTATGCCCACTTCGGCATCAACAAAGGCATAGTTGTTGATATCGCGTCTTGCTGGTGCGGTGTTGTCGGCAGAAGGAATATCTTCTTCCTGTTTCTTGTCATTACCGAAAAGAAAGTCGAATATAGACATGTTGATGGCTTTTTGTTAATAGAGAGATAGATGCAAACTTGTTTGAATATTATGCTGAGGTGCAGTCTATCTTATGCAAGGATAGTACAAACCGAATGCAGAATATCAAACTTGTTTGAATATTATGCTGAGGTGTAGCCTATCTTATGCAAAGATAAGCAAAGCTTATCATTTATCCAAACATATTATAACTATTTCCCAATATAAGAAATGTATTTTATCCCCCCTGCAAATCCACTAAAACTGCACGCGGTGTAAAAAATAGCACCCATTGTTTGTTCTTCATTAGCATAACTGTGCAACCATGATAGCTGCTGTTTATACCTAAATTGTAGTATTTAACCTTTTTGTAAAATACCTAAATTTTGGTATTGCATACCTTTTTAAACCTTAATAACTTTGCAACCGAGGAAATGTTAAGTTGTTGAAGGTATTGAAGTTAAGATTGTTAAGAAGCGTTTTTTTTTGATTGACGACATTAAGAGAAAAAGTCCATAAGAAACAAAAAGAGAAGATGAGCAGAGCACTGTTATTTATATATTTTTTGATAGCGCCAGCAATGGTGTGCATGGCTGGTACAGGTGGCTATGTTGTGCGTGGCAAGGTGATTGATGCGCGCAGCCTGGCACCGCTGGCGTATGCTGCTGTAAGAGTGCAAAACCTCGAATTGTGGGCCATTACCAACGAGGCAGGTGCCTTTACGATAGCCCATGTGCCTGGGGGCGAAACCACGGTGCAGGTTAGCACCCTGGGATATGTTACCCGCACCATTACTTTCATGCTAAACAACGATACCGACTTAAAAAACATACGCCTGAAAGAAGACAACCTTAGTTTGCCCGATGTTGAGGTTACCGCTCGCAAGCAGTCGGGCACAGGCACCACCACCTATACCCTCGACCGCACTGCGCTCGACCATTCGCAAGTGCTTTCGCTTGGCGACATTATGGCCCTGATGCCTGGTGGCCAAACCACCAACGCTACCTTGATAGACGACACACGCTTGGCCCTACGTTCGGGCACTGGCGAGCGTGGCAATGCCGCCTTTGGCACCGCCATCGAGGTTGACGGTGTGCGCCTTGATAACAATGCCAGCATGAGCGAAACACAGTCGGCCTCTACCCGCAACGTCTCGGCCTCAAACATCGAGAGCGTAGAAGTGATAGCTGGCATACCCAGCGCCGAGTATGGCGATGTGTCGAACGGTGTGGTAAAGGTAAACACGCGCCATGGCCATACGCCGTGGGTGGCAGAAGCCGCTGTCAACCCCTACACCCGTCAGGCCTCCCTTAGCAAAGGCTTTTTGTTAGGGCGTCGTGGTGGCACCCTCAACCTTTCGGCCGAGCATGCTCGCTCGTTCTCCGACCTTGCTTCGCCTCACACCGCCTATACGCGCAACACATTGTCGGCCATCTATAGCCGGGCCTTTAAGCTTAGCGGCACCACCCTCAACCTTACGGCGGGCCTCACAGGCAACATAGGCGGTTACAACTCGGAGGCCGACCCCGATGCCTTTCGCGACACCTACAAGCGACAGCGCGACAACCTGCTACGTGGCAACGTACAGCTCAATTGGCTTTGCAATACACGTCGTGCTGGCGTGTTCAACGTCAGTTTGCAGACCGCCCTCTCGTATGCCGACAAACGCACCGAGAGCAATGTCAACACCTCGTCGGCATCGGCCCAAGCCTATCTTCACACGTTGAACAGTGGCTACGACATTGCCCGCGATTATGCCGAAGGCATGGGCACGGGCAGCATAATCTTAGGTCCTACGGGCTACTGGTATGTGCGCTCGTATAACGACCAGAAACCGTTGAGCCTACAACTGAAGTTGAAGAGCCAGCACACACGCCGCTTGTCATGGGCCGTAAACAAACTGACAGTGGGTGCCGAACTGAATGCCTCGCGCAACGATGGCCGTGGCACCTATTATGCCGATATGCAGTTGGCACCCACCTGGCGCCCCTACGATTATAGCACGTTGCCCACCCTGCGCAATGTGGCCCTCTTTGTTGAAAACCGCCTCACCCTGGGACGCTGGCTGCTGGTGGCAGGCGTGCGCGACGATGTTACCTCAATCAACGGTTCAAGTTACGGCACCGTGTCCAGCGTGTCGCCTCGCTTCAACGCCCGCTATCACCTGTTAAAAGGTAAGAACGCGCAAGTGGCGCTGCATGTGGGCTATGGCAAGAGCGTAAAGTTGCCATCGTTTCAGGTGCTCTATCCTGCCGACTCTTATACCGACCGACTGGTGTTTACCCCCGCATCAACGGCCGACAATAAGGCCTATTATGCCTACTACACCCATGTGCAAAACGCCCTGTATAACAGTAGCCTGAAGTGGCAGAGTACCCATCAGTGCGAAGCTGGCATTGATGCCTCGCTGGGCAAGGCACGTTTGAGCGTGTCGGGCTTCTGGAGCCGAACCTATAACCCCTACCAAATGGTAAACTGCTACACACCGTTGGCCTACAATCAAACCTCGCAGGCCGCCCTTGAGAGCTGCGATATTAGTGTGGCCGACCGCCTTTACAACATCAATGCAACCACGGGCATCGTCAGCGTAACCTCGCGCTCTACAGGCGCTACCATCGCCTTGCCCTATACCACCCGACACACCTATACCGCCAACCAGCAGTGTGTAAACGGTTCGCCCGTAACACGTTATGGCCTTGAGTGGGTGGCTGACGTGCCACTACTGAGCGCACCCCACACCGTGGGCCTCGCGTTGCGCTTCGATGGCAAATATTATCACTATCGAGGCATCGACTGCACCCTCATAGCAGGGGCTCCGAATGGTGTGGGCGATCAGGCTTCAACCTCGGCTCAACAACCCCTGATAGGCTATTATGTGGGCAGCAATGTTAGTTCAACATCGGCCGTCAGCACCCCAGCGGTGAGCAATGGCTTGCTGAACAAAGGGTGCAGCATGAACACCACCCTCACGGCGCGCATACCACGGCTTAGGCTTATCATGACGTTGCGTCTTGAGACCACCTTCCTCAATTACCGCCGCAGCCTGTCAGAGCAGCGCACCACGCTGGCACTGGCTCAGGCTGGCGATGTTGAGGGCACACCTTATACGGGGCAGAAAGACCACTATGTGGCCGTTTATCCACAGTATTACGCTACATGGGAAAACCCCACCGAGCGCATACCCTTTGCCCAGGCGCTGCTGGCAGCCAAGGATAACGACCCCCAACTCTACCAGCAGTTGTGCCAGTTGATCGTGCGCAGTAACACAGCCTACTATTTCAACCCGCAACGGGTGTCGGCCTATGGCTCTGTCAACTTCTCGGTAACAAAGGAAATAGGGCGCTGGGTGAGCCTGTCGTTCTATGCAAACAACTTTTTTAATAATATGGCCAAGGTGCGCAACACACAAACGGGGCTCGAAACATCGCTCTTCAACAGCGGATACATACCCAAGTTTTATTATGGTGCATCAGTAAGAGTGAAAATATAAGGAAGAGAGAAAGATGAACAAAATAGAAAGATATATCTGCGGCATCATGCTCATGTTGCTGGCCTCGTGCAGCTACGACGAGCACATCAGCACCTACAACGTGGAGGTGCAACTGAGCGAGGCGGTGGCCGATGTGCCTGTACTGATGACCAATGCTACGGGCAGCACCGCTACAGCCATGACCGATGCCACGGGCACCGCCCGCTTCAGCATACCTGCGGGCATATACAGCATCAGTGCCTCGAAGGTAACCGATGATGCCTATTTTCGGCACGTGTGCAACGGCTCGATGGCCGACATTGCCATTGGCGCAAACAATACCTCGGTGGCACTGCCTGTAACGCTTACCACCATGCAAACGGCCAACCCCATCGTTATTAAAGAACTGTATGTGGGTGGCTGCCAAAAAAACGATGGCTCGGGCAAGTTTGCGATCGACAAGTGCATCATTCTGTATAACAACTCGGACGAGCCTGTGGCCCTCGACAATGTGGGCTTTGGCATGATAGAACCCTATAACGCCGAGGCCAACACCCACTCGTTTCTCAATGGTGGCAAGCTCGATTATGCCGATGCCGACTGGGTGCCCGCCATCAACGGCGTGTGGTATTTTCAAGAGGGCGCCATCATAGCGCCTTATACCGAACTGGTGGTGAACGTGCATGGCGCCATTGACAACACCCTTACCTATAGCAACTCGGTAAACTATGCCCACGCTGCCTACTATTGTATGTACGACGTTGAGGCTACGAGCAGTGATGGCGGCAAGTATAGCAATACTTCTTATTATCCTTCGCCCGCCGATGTCATTGCCACCAGCCATTATCTAAAAGCAGTAAAGTATGGCAAGGGCAACGCGTGGCCTATGAGCCAAACATCGCCTGCCGTCGTGTTGTTTCGCACCGAGGGCATCACCCCAAAGGCTTATGCCGAAGATGCAACAAACAGAATATACCCCACGGGGCGCGAGGGCAACATAGTGTATGCCTGCCTAAAGATGCCACGCCTATGGGTGATTGATGCCGTAGAGGTGTATAATGCCACGGCGCTGGCCAACTGCAAGAAGCGCCTTACCGCCGACCTTGATGCGGGCTATGCCACGCTGACGGGTGGCTATGGGCACGCATTAATAAGAAAGGTAGAGACGACAACCGAAGATGGGCACGCCATCTACCAAGATACGAACAATTCAAGCAACGATTTTTATGAAGCCAATCAGTGTTCTCTTCGTTAGCCTGTTGTGCTTGCCAGCTATGGCGCAGCGCGACTATGAGCTTACCCTGTGGCGCAACCCTTGGCTTAAGTCGGGCAACGCAGCTGCGCTTACCACTTACAACGACAGCACCATAGCTCACGCCACATTATATTATATGTATGATAACGGACGTAGGCAAACGCTTTCTGACGGCTTCATGCAAACGCTTTCTGACGGCTTCGCGCAAACGCTTTCTAATGGCAAACGTCAAGAGCGCTACGGTGCCGACGTGCAATCGGTCTTTCGTCTCTCGCCCCATATCGTAACCTATGGCCGAGCCGCTTATCAAAGCATAAATGTAAGCCAGGCCACGGGCAGTATGCTTTTCCCCACAGCCCAGCTGATGCCTTTCGACCTTGTTGAAGACGATGATAGCAATGCGGGCGACAAACGTATGGAGAGGTTTAACATTGATGGGGCCATAGGCGTGCAACTGACGCGCCACATGGCCTTAGGGGCACAACTCAATTATGCTACGGGCACCTACGCCAAGCATCGCGACCTGCGACATAGCAACACGCTGATGGATCTCGACGCTCGGCTGAACGCCTTCCTACAGTTGCCGCACAACAGTGGGGTGGGGCTGGGGCTACTTTACCGCCGCCGTACCGAGACGATGCGGTTTAAAACCTATGGCACCACTGACCGCATATACACTACGCTGGTCGACTATGCTAACGGTCAGGGCGAGCGCGAAACCTTTGGCACCGAAGGCTTTACGGATAGCAAGAACGAGCTTCCGTTGCTGTCTGAATATGTTGGTGTTGCGGCACAAGGGGCTTACAACCGCCTGTTTGCCACTGCCACTTATGCCCACCGCACGGGCTATTATGGACGAAAATCGCAATACAGTGCGTCGCACGCTCGGCATCAGGGCGATGTGGTTGCCTTGCAGGTGCGCTACGACGTGGTTCGACAGCCGCAACGCCTACTGTGGATTGATGCACAGATGACAACCGAACGGCTCACCACCGAACGCGAAAACTATCGTCGCACCACAGCCACCAATGGTACGGCGGCCTCTTATTACGAATATTTTGAACCCACAAAGATGGCCGACAAGGCACAAACCGATGGCTCGCTGAATGTGAACGCCTACTGGAAACCCGCCACTGATATTTTTCTGTGGCACATGGCAGGTGGCATAGGCTACTGGGTGCGCCGACAAACGGCCTATGTGTTTACCGAGGCACATACCGACACGCCACACGTCATGGCACCCTATGTGCTGGCGCGCCGCGGCTGGATGGCACGCCACCGCTCGGTGTGGTGGGCGCAGGTGCAGGGCCAAGCCTTCGTGGGAAGCCATGAGGGGCTGACTGCTGGCGCCTCGTTCTCTTACGAAATGCCGCTACGGGGCACAAAGCTCAGGCCTTGCTTGGCGCTCAACTATTGCTTCTCGCGAGTGTCGGGCGCCACGCGAAACAGCCTTGGGCTCACGGCTTCGGCCACGTTTTAGAAAATAGAAAAGCGAAACATAAACAAAAAACAACAAATATGAAAAAGATTTTTACACTTATTGTTGCTTGCGTAGCAACACTGGCTGCCACAGCTCAAACCGAGGGTACAACCACATCTAACGCTTGGGGCCTTACGGGCGAAGGCACAGAGGCTAACCCCTATTGCATTAATACAGCCGACGACCTGTACACCATGGCCAAAAGCTGTAATGCTGACCATAAAGGCACTGGCGAGTATTTTGTATTGAAGAACGATATCGACTTTGGTGGCTCGGCCGAAACACCAATGCAGCTGCCCGCCATTGGCAAGGATGGCAACGCACAGATAGCAGCCATTGCCTATGGCTTTGACGGCACTTTTGATGGTGCCGGACACACCATCAGCGGCATTTATCACACCGAGACGGATAACAACGCCAAAGGAAAATTTAACGGCCTCTTTGGCTGTATCGACAAGAACGGTGTGGTGAAAAACCTTGTTATCAGTAAAGACAACCACATTGCTGGCTACAACTATGTGGGAACCATTGCCTCGCTGAACATGGGGCTGATACAAAACTGCACCAACTATGCCGACGTTACTGCTGCCAACTTTGCGGCTGGTGGCGTTTGTGGCTTCTTTGTGAACGGTACAGGCATTGTTAAAGACTGCCAAAACTTTGGCAACGTGAAGGCCATGACCTATGCTTCAGGTATATGTGGAGGCTCACAGTCGGGCAAATCGGTTGCCACCTACAGCTATCTTATCGAGCACTGCACAAACAAAGGCGACCTCTCTACTACGAATGGTGTAGGCTCGGCTGGCATCGCTGGCTCTTACTCGGGCGCTGTAAAAGATTGCACCAACTATGGCATTACCGATGATACCCATGGCACCAGCAAGTCAAGACAATATACCGCTGGCATTGTGGCTTGTGCAAGCTACGCTGTCGACATTGACGGCTGCAAAAACTATGGCACCGTGAACGGCGTGAAAAACGTGGGTGGCATTGTGGGCAACGTGATGAAGGGCGACGCTGCAGCCACTGTCATCAAAAACTGTGTAAACGATGCTGCGGTGAACGGACAAGATGCTTATGTGGCTGGTATCGTGGCCAACTCGGCTCGTGATGAGGGAGTGGTATCGGTAGCCAACTGCACCAATAATGGCGAGGTAACCACTACCGCCACCACCGAATATATTGGCAACCTGCGTGGAAACAGCAAAATAGCTCTGGGCGAAGGCAACATCATTGCCGCTGGCCTCAAAACCTATAAGCTCGACCCCGAAACCAGCACCGCCATCAAGGGCCTTGAGCAAAACAATGCTGTGGTGAAGAATGGCAAATACCTGAAGAACGGCCGCATCGTCATCATCAACAATGGTAAGCAATATAACATTAACGGAACAAGACTATAAGGCTTTTATGCGCAAGATATTATCGCTTCTTTTCTGCCTGGGCGGCTTCATGACCGCCGTGGCACAAACCTTGCCCCTCGATAGCTGTGTGCGCAAAGGCACGCTCGGCAATGGGCTTACCTATTATATACGTCATAATGCTCAAACACCCGGACAGGCCGACTTCTACATAGCGCAACGTGTGGGCTCTATCCTTGAAGAGCCACAACAGCGCGGCTTGGCCCATTTTCTTGAGCACATGGCCTTCAATGGCACGCGCCATTTTCCTGATGGCAATGGTGGCGAGCGATCGGTGCGCAACTGGTGCGAGCGAAACGGCATTAAGTTTGGTGCCGACCTTAACGCCTACACCTCTATCGACCAAACGGTGTATAATATATCAAACGCGCAGGTAACCAAGGCGGGTGTGGCCGACACCTGCTTGCTTATCTTGCACGACTGGGCCAGCGCCTTGCTGCTGAAGGACAACGAGATTGACCAAGAGCGTGGCGTGATACGTGAAGAGTGGCGCACACGCCGCTCGCGCATGGCAACGATACGTATGATGGAAGATGCTATGCCTGTGATATATGCAGGGTCGAAGTATGCCGACTGTCTGCCCATAGGACATATCGAGGTGGTTGACACCTTCCGCTATGACGTGCTGCGCGACTATTATCATAAGTGGTATCGCCCCGACCTGCAAGGCATTATTGTGGTGGGCGACGTGAACGTTGACGAGATAGAGGCTAAGATAAAACAGCTGTTCCAGAACGACACAGTGCCCGCAGAAGCACCACAGCGCATCTACTATGGCGTGCCCGACAATAAAGACATGATTGTGTATACACAGCCCGACAAGGAGCAGCCCACACTGAACCTGGCGCTTTATATGAAGCGCGAGGCCGAACCAAGAGCCACACGCAACACACGCGAGGCCTTCTTGGGTGGCTATAAGTCGCGTTTGGCCATGTTCATCTTGCGCCAGCGCTTGGCACAGCTCTCGCACGAGGCACAGCCGCGAGTGATGTCGGCCTCTTGTCGCGACAACAGCTTTTATGTAACCCCCGAGAAAGATGCCTTTGCCCTGAACATAGGCTTGATGCCTAACAACCCTCAGGGCAGCATTGATGCTGCTATTGCTATAGTAGAGAAGGCGCGTAGATATGGTTTTACCGAGGCCGAACTGCATCATGCCAAGGTGCAACACACCGTGAGCATTGAGCACCGACTGGACAATAAAAACACCACACGCAATGCCGAATATGCCAAAAGCATAGTGGCCAACTTTTGTAATGCCGAGCCTTGTATGAACATTGAATATGAGGCTGCGCTGGAGGCCGAATTCTCGGCTACGGTAACACTGGCCGACATAAACCAAACCATTAAAGATATTGTTACCGATGAAAACCAGGTGTGCATAGTGTTTGGCCCCACACAGTATGATGGCAAGCCATATACCCTGCCCACAGCTCAACAGTTTAAGGCGTGGATAGAGGCTGCACAGCAGCGCTCGTATGCCGACGATGCCAAGGACGCTGAGGTAGATGCTACCTTTATGAAGAAACTGCCGAAGAAGGGAAAAATTGTGTCGAAACGTGAGGTGGCTAATGGCTATACCGAGTATGTGCTGTCAAACGGCATCAAGGTGAGCGCTCGCCCCTCTGACATCGAGCCTAACCGCTTGACGATAAATATGTTCCGACTGGGCGGACGCTCGCTCTATCCCGACACCGATGCCGCCACCTTGCAGTTCTTAGGTAGCGTGGTGCGTGAGAGCGGTGCTGCCGACTTCGACTACCTCACCCTTGAGAAAAAGCGTCGTGGCAAGGCGCTACGCGTGGTGCCCTATATTGATGATGAAGAAGAGGGCGTGAAGGGCGTGTGTGTGGCCTCCGACTTTGAAACATGGCTACAAATAATGTATCTGTACCTCACCCAGCCGCGCAAAGATAAGGCTATCTTCCAAAACATGATGGGCAAGCAACAATCAATGTTGAAGAACCGTAACGCCAGCCCCAACGTTACTTATAACGACTCGCTGCGCACCGCGGTATATGGCCAGCGCTTGCGCACACAGCCCATCACCGTCGACCGCCTGAAGGAGGTAGACTTTGACCGTATGTACGACATCTACCACGAGCGCTTTGCAAACCTGGCGGGCATGAACCTTATTGTGACGGGCGACATTCGTACCGACGAGTTTGAACAGCTGCTGTGCCAGTATGTGGCCAGCCTGCCTGGCAAGGTTGACAAGAAATGTAAGAAGTGTAAGAAGGGTGCCACCTGTATGGGTAAGCCAGGACAATATACGCTCGACATACAGCGCGGAGAGGTAACAAAGGTGTTTCAGCATGACATGAAAACGCCCTCGGCACTGACCAACGTGCTTTACACCGCCGATGTACCTTACACTGCCGAGAACGACCTGAAACTGGATGTGCTATCGCAGATAATGCGAGCTGTATATACCGAGACGGTGCGCGAAGAGAAAGGGGGCACCTATGGCGTGAGCGTGAACGGACAGTGCTGGAAATATCCTACCGAGGGATGCTCGATGACGGTGAACTTCCGTTGCGACCCGAAACGCTTTGACGACCTTTTGTCCGTGATTGACGAGCAACTGCAACGTATGGCTACCGAGGGCCCCACGCAAGAGCAACTGGAAAAGGTGAAAGCCTATGCGCGCAAAAACTACGATCGTGCTGTGCTTACTAACGGCTGGTGGGAGTATGTGCGCTATCACGAATTGCACGATGGCATCGACTTCAACCATAATTATCTTCTGATGGTTGATGCCTTGACCACGAGCGACATTCGCGACTTCTGCCGACTGCTCTCCACCTCGGGCAACCGCATACAGGTAACGATGAAATAAAAAAAAGAGACAATAAGCCATAGGCTTTATGTAAAAATAAAGAGAACAATGAAAGATAAACTATTTACAATAAATAAGGGCGTGCATCGCTGGGCTGCCATGTGCGTGCTGGCAATGGCTGCCCTGACGGTAAGTGCCGACAACGTGATGACGAAACAGAGCAATGGCACCTATGTGGTGCGCACAAACACCATCTGCAAGGCGCGCGGATACCGCAAAGGCACACCCGTTGAGGTGCATATAAAAAATGGAAATGTGGTGAAGGTGCTGGCACTGAAGAACGAAGAAACGGTGCCTTACTTTGCTCGGGTAAAACAATTCTTGCTGCCACTGTATAACAACCTGAAGGTGTCGAAGGCGAAAAAGCTGACAAAGAAAACACAGGTTGATGGCTGCACGGGCGCTACCTACAGCACTAAGGCGGTGCAGAAAAACATTAGTGCCGCCCTTGAGTATTACGAAAAACATAAGTAATATGATGGGGCTGAAGGGCGTGTAGATGCTGAATATGCAACAACGCTGAACAACTATGAGGGTGTGTCAAAATAGAAGTTAAAAGAAGTTTGGGCTTCGCCCGAAGTTAACAGAAGTTAGCGGACATATGTATAAATTGCTGAAAATAAAGCATTTGTCTGTTAACTTCCATCCATCGTAGATGGATTAACTTCTTCTTAACTTCCTCTAACTCCTATTTTGACACACCCTCCTTGTTGTTCAGCGTTGTTCTTTTATTGTTCAACGTTGTTGATTGGCGATATTTCGTTTCGCTATCACTTCATCTTCAGTTCATACAGGTCGTTGCGGCGGTCGCGCAGGTTGCGCACACTGCCATAGGTATGCAGCTCGTTTAGCAGCGTAAGGTCGCAGTCGGCCACCAATATTTGTTCAGTGCCAGGGGTTGCCATAGCACGTTTGCCGTCGGTGGGGAAGGCAAAGTCGCAAGGGGTGAACACGGCCGACTGTGCATACTGTATATCCATGTTGTGCACGCGGGGCAAGTTGCCCACACTGCCAGCAATGGCTACATAGCACTCGTTCTCAACGGCACGTGCCTGTGCGCATATTTTTACGCGGGCATAAGCGTTTTGCGTGTCGGTGTTGAAGGGCACAAACAGTATCTGCATACCGTCGGCAGCCATCAGGCGCGACAGCTCGGGAAACTCAACGTCATAGCAAATAAGGATGCCTATGCGGCCACAGTCGGTGTCGAAGGTCTGCACACGGTTGCCTTGGCTCAGGCCCCAGCTTTTCTGTTCGTCGGGGGTAACATGTATCTTCTCGTACATATCTACCGATCCATCACGGCGGCAAAGGAAGCCCACGTTATACAGTCCGCCATCTTCCTTAACAAAAGGCATTGAGCCCGTAATGATGTTGATGTTGTAGCTGATAGCCAGTTCTACAAAGCGGTCGCGTATCTTCTCGGTATATTGTGCCAAACCGCGTATCGACTGTGCTTCGCCCATATTGTTAAACTTGGCCATGAGCGGGGCGTTGAAGTATTCGGAAAAGAGCACAAAGTCGCTCTTATAATCGCTCACCGAGTCGACGAAGAATTCTACTTGCTCAAACAAGTCGTCGAGGTCTTTGTATGGTCGCATCTGCCACTGCACCAAGCCCACGCGCACCGTGGGGCGCTTTTCAACATACGAGTCGGTAGGCGGCTGATAATAAATGTTATCCCACTGCAGCAGTGTGGCGCAGTGTTTCGACTCTTCGTCGTTGGGCAGATAGTTGCGTATCACGCGGCGCACGTGAAAGTCGTTTGAGAGCTGGAAGGTGAGCACAGGGTCGTATATCTCGCGCGAGCGCACCTTCTCGATATACTCTTTCGGGCGCATGGTGTCGGCATACTTATGATAGTTGGGTATGCGTCCGCCAAACATGATGGCCTTCAGGTTCAGCTTTTCGCACAGCTCTTTACGATATTCGTACATACGTCGGCCCAAACGTAGGCCGCGGTAGTCGGGGTGTATAAACACCTCTATGCCATACAGTATGTTGCCTTTAGGGTTGTGTGTGTTAAAGGTTTCGTTGCCTGTAACCTTGGCGTAGGTGTGGTCGCCTTTCACCATGTTATAGTCGACAATGATGCTGAGGGCGCAGCCCACAATCTTGTCGTCAACCACAATCACCACCTGGCCTTCAGGAAAGATGGTGATAAGTTTTTTAATTTGTTCGTGTGTCCAAAATACGTCGTGGTCGGCATAAATGCGCCGAAACGAGCCCGCCAGCTGGTCGTAGTCGTCCATCCGGAGGTTGCGCAGCTCCACTTTGTTAATTTTATGTGTCGATTCCATAAGACAATAATTGTTTATCTTGTATGCAGTTGTTCTTGCTTGCAAAAGTAGTAAAATATTTTGATTTATGTGCATACAACGAAAAAAATGCAAGCAAGCATTTGGTCTTAAGGGCCTCACTGCTTGCTTGCATTGATATAGGGTTATTTTTTGGAAAAACGTGAAATAAAGTTGTTAGTCATTCCAAATGAATCCACCATCGCCGGTGTCCGGTTCGTCATCTTCGTCGGCAATATGGTCAACAGAATCGTCATTGTTGATATCATAACACGATGCTGTGACCATGCACAAAGCATCATCATTACATATTTTTATATTAATGATTATCGGTTTTATATATTCCTTTTTCATTGTTGCTTTTTTATTTGACTACATATTTTTTTCCATTCACGACATAAATGCCCTTTGGCAGATTATTCAGATCGGCGGCATTGTTTTTCACAAGCACTCCGCTGATGCTATAAACTTTGCCAGAAGTGTCTCTATTCAAGTCATCTACCTTTACTGTTTCTATAGCAGTGATACAACTATCATCAAACAAACTTATAGAAAGTTCAGAAGCTTTCGAGTAACTATTATCTTTTTTATGAAACCACCCACTGAACCCACGGATACCGTATTTTTTATCAGCTGTATAGGGATAGAGTTTCATCGTGCCGTTTTGGGACTGCTGAAAGAAATAATCATCGGTTGTTATTCTACCTTGTGAATCCCCCACAGTGCCCGTGCACTGAATAAGAGAACCTCTAAGCACATATTCATCATAGGATGCCTTACCCTTAAATGGTGTGTCATTAGTATTCACACTACCATCAAAATCCTTTACATGCTGTAACATTTGCTCAGCAGAATATGTTTCAGACTTCCAGTTCCCATCATTTCCACTTTTTCCATCTGCAGACCAGCTGTAGTTCAAATCAACATTTTTAAACGTATAAACACCATCGTTTGCAATATCTTCTTTTCTCATCTTAACAAGGAATGTCTCACCTAAATCAAGCGGATACTCATCAAAATTGGTGTAATGGAGAAACATGAAAGTCTTACCCGCTTTCCAATAGCCGCGGTATACACCCATTGTGAAATCATCACTATAAGCCTCGCTATTATTATTATTGGTAAGCCCATTCACTATGATGCGTGCATTGTGAGCCTGTTTGGCTTTATAATCTTCACCCCACCAACTACCATATCTGTTATTCACTCCAAAAGGCAGACAAATGGTGTTCCAACCCTCCTTAAGTGTTCTGTGCAATCTTACTATCGCATGTTGCTGCGGTACATTAATATATTCTGCTTTATTACTATATAGGTCTTTTGTGAGAAGACGCTGAAACTCAGACTTATCATTCATATAGGTCAAAAAACCAGTTGTCTCAGTTTCCTCCCAGCCTTCTGCATCTTTAGCAAAGATTACAGTTGTCATATTTGGATCCAGCCCATCAAACACGCGTTTATTTTTAATATTTGCATATTCGTCCGTTTCCCCTTGTAGGCACTTAGGAGCCATATAACGGTTCACTGTGATAGTTTTCAACTTTATTTTAGCATCACCAGTAGAAGCAAATGCACCATCTCCTATTTCAGTAAACTGTGCAGGAATATTCAATTCGGTAAAAGAACAAACATTTTTATTCTTATCCGGATCCAATCCATCATGTCCATCTTGTCCGTTGCAGCCAAAAAACAGATAAGCAGGAATCTTCGTTCCCCCATTGGCTGCATAATTCGTTAACACACCATTAACAAATTCGTTGGTCATGGAACGACAGTCACCAAATACACCAGTTCCAAGATAGGTTATCTTAGCTTTATCCAAGTTTTCAAAGGCATTCAACTGTTTGCAGCGCATAAATGCATTTTTATATATTTTAAGTTCTTTATTAGTTTGCATTATCTTTGCCAGTTCATCACATTGTCCGAATGCTTCAGAACCAATCTCCAAGCAGCCACTATTTCCTTGAATATTCAGTCCGGTAACTTTCACTCGATTATAAAAAGCCTGATATCCTATTTTCTCTACTGAGCTGGGTATCTCAATAGCCATTTTATGGCCTTCTACTAAGTCAGAGAATTTATCACGATTTCCTTCATCTACGCGAAAAGCATTGTCTTTTATCTCTGTAACATCCTTTATCAATCGGTTTATATATTTGGTACTCAAGCTATAACAATTGGAAAACATATATTTTCCAACTCTATTCAGCAATTTTTTATCCTTTACCCTATCATCTGTTATATCTACCTTGTCTATATCCTTATCGACATATATAAGTATTTTTTTCAGTTTGTCAGCATTAGCGAAATAACGTAGACAATCATCATCCCCATCTCCTACTTTCATACCACATTCAGGCAATTCCAACTCTTCAACATTATGCATATACGCGAAATAGCTATCACCACCAGTATATGTATCACGTATATACTCGCGCAATTCGAGATATTTGATGTGAGAACGTATCTCCTTCCACGCGTCATATTCATCTCCCGGCAGTATGTCTTCTTGTTTACTTTTATCTTTTCCTTTCCCATTGGCAAATACAATACCATAAATTTTATCCAGATCTACATTATTATCGGCTTTTTTGGGCAAACTACATGTCCCACCACCTTCATCCGTTACAGTTTCTCCTTTAAGAAGTTTTCTCAGTCCGTTGGCATAAACTCCATTCTTAGCTTCTCCTACCGCAATATAACTAGTGCATCTTCCCGGCCCACCATTCTCATTGGAAAGCCAGATTTTGTAGTAATAATAATTGCCCGCTGAAGCCTGTATCAAGCACAAAGCGAGCAAGATCATTGATAAAAGTATTTTTTTCATATTCATAATTCCGTAACACTATTATTAATTAAACTTTTAAAAGACCTTAGCAACAAAAAGTTGCTCAGGATTGGCAGCCTGTTTATAGCCTTTCACCACAGCGCTGGTAAAGGCAATGTTTTGAACGGTGGCCCCGTTAGTAAAGCCGAAGAATGCTTTGTTGTTGTTTGAATCGTCTTGGGCCCCATCGCCCACAGTAAGGCCAATAATGGTGAAACCTTTTCCGTCGAGCGTGCCTGTAAACGGACGGTCGGATGTTCCGATAGGGGTCCATTCGTCGTCTGATAGTGTGATGTTTTGTGTCAGAACATAATGGCCATTCAAGTCCTTAGCAATGGCTTTGAGACCTGCTTCGTCGTTGATTTCGGTCTGTGCAAAGGCCGATACCGAGGTCAACAACGCTGTAGCCAGAACCAATGGCGTTCTGTGCATAATGCGAAGTGTTTGCATAAGCATTGTTTTTGTTTGTTATTAATTTTGTTTTTTTTAACAGGGGTAACTGTTTTTCTTCTTTTCCTTTTTTTTAGCTTTTTATTTTTGGTTTTTATTCAGCTTTTAGTTTTTGCTTTAAGCCCTTTGTTTTGCTTTCAGTTTTTTGCTTCTGTGAGTGTAGTGTCTTCTCGCAAATAATCAGTTCCTCGTTTATTATATATATATTATGATGTAAGTGCGTGATCAGTAATGATTGATTTGTGTCAATGGTTCGGCAAAGTTATGAAAAAAATATATACGCACCAAATTTTTCTGCGTTTTTTTGAAATGGCGAGCGTTATAAGGGCTCTGATAATATTGTTGTGTTTTAACAATCTAACTGAACTTTCGCATGTGCATACAACGAAAAAATGCAAGCAAGCATTTGGCCTTAAGGGCCTCACTGCTTGCTTGCATTGATATAGGGTTATAAAGAATAAGGCACAGCCTTATTCCCAAACATCGTTAATGTTTATTTTACTTTTAAAATCACCGCCATTAGTATCTCCGTCAAGCTTATCGAAATTAGGGTTGCCTGAATAATATTGGACTGAACCTGCCAAGATATTCAAGTCTGGGCATACTGTCGTCAACAATATGGCTGGAGCGATATATGTTTTTTTCTTGTTCATAGCAATAATGTTTGTTTTGTTGAACTGTTGTAATTGATAGTGTTGACATGAAGATTGTGATTATTTAATCACCTTCTTGCCATTCACGATATATATACCTTTAGGCATGGCTTTGAGGTCGTTGCCCACATACTGTCCGTTCAGGTTATACACCTTTTGGTTGCTGATGGCAGTGGGGGTAACAATGTTTTCAATGCCTGTGGTTTCGTCGTCGCCAAAGTTGATCTTGGCCTCGTTACCATTGCTGTTGATGATGAAGTAGGCGCGCAAGCCCTTGATGGTGGTGTCCTTCTTACCCTTAGCAATGGCTCCGTTAGCTTTTACACCATAGATGTTGTCTTCGCTGATGGTCTTCGGGCTGTAGATGCCTATCAGGGCGTAAGTGTCGTTGCCCACCTTTGTGGCGGCCTCGTCATAGATGGCCACAGCGCTGAAGGTTGGGTTGACGATGTCGGTTTCGGCGGGCATCACCAGGTAGGGTCTGCCAGGAAGAACGTAGGTGGCATCTTTCATATACATGGTGGTGCCATCAATCTTGTCAAACTCTTTCACCTTGGCACCAGCCAGCGCGCTGTCTTCTACCTTAAAGCCGAAGGGCACACAGAAGGTGTTCCATATGTTTGCCTCAAGGGTGCGGGTGAGCGATACGTCCTTAACGGCGTTGTCGGCATCCTTTATGTTCTGGGCATTGTCATTTTCAGTGTCTTCACCGTAAAGCGTTACTCCTGTATGTGCGGCTACGCTGGCAAAGGCTTTCAGCACAGGGTATGCAGCATCGGTGTGCAGTGTCCAGGTGGTGCCTAAGTCCCAGCCATCGTATGAGTCTTGTGCCTCGCTGGTGGTATAGGTTTTGGCGTCGGTTACGTTGCCACCATCAAGGGTGCGGTTGCGGTTAGGCCAAGCCTTTTCGGGGGCGTCAGAGATGGCCTCGCTGCTAACAATGTTGTTGTTGAAGAACACGAGGGCGTTTGCACCACCAGCGCCATTGCCACCAATGAAGGGCTGTGTGTTCCTATCAGTGTCGGTTATTCCGTAGCTCCAGCATTTCATGGCCGATGCACATTGCTGTATGCTGATGGCGCTAAACTTGTCAACCAGTCCGATAAAGCCGCCTACCCATCCACGAGAGGTGGCGCGCAAGGTGCCTGTAGCCAGACAGTGGTTGAAGGTGGCACCGTTTTCCAGTGTGCATCCGAAGAAGCCGCCCACCTGACTGTTTGCCTTCACGCTACCGTCAACCATACAGTTGGTAAGGGTGCATCCGTCGCCATCGCCAGCCAGCAGAGCCACGTGGTCGATACCGTAAACGCTGCCACGTGCATAAACATTTTTGAAGATGGTGTTCTTTGCCGAACCAATAAGACCTACGTGCTTGCCCTTATCGCTTGTGTCGACGCAATAGTCGACAAAGGCAATGTCGCGCAGCACGGCACCTTCGGTCTTGGCAATGATGCCTATGTTTTCTTTGTCTTCTTTTTGTGTAAGCGAGGCATTGCTTACCACGTGTCCTTGACCGTTGATTGAGCCTTTAAAGGTGTAGGCATTGCTCTTGCCCAGTGCTGAGAGGTCTTTACCTTTGAGGTCGATATCGTCGGTAAGAACATAGTGGCCATCGGCTTTAGCTGTGAGTTTGCTTACAAACTCGTCGGCTGATGCAATGGTTTCGGTGCCATTAACAATATTAAAGGTTATGTCGTCCTGTGTGGTTCCGCTGAAGTGCGATGCAATGGCGGGGTCGATGTTGAACGAGGCTTTTACCTCGCCTTCGCCCGCCAGGGTGTATCCGCTTTCTTTGACCTTGATGTCGTTGCCCTCAACGATGGCAATTTCGGTACCCTGGGTTAGGGTGGGTATGATACATTGTCCGTATGAGCTGTGCGTGCTTATTCTTTCTTCGCCCGAAGCATAGGTAAGTTTGGTGGCAGAGGGTGTGTACCAGAAGGTGTTGGGGAGCGTTTTGCCCTCCATAATCTTCAGCACAGGATACATTTTGCCTTCGGCACCAGGCAAGAAAGTCCAGTGGTTGTCAAAGTCCCATCCCAAGATGTTGGTATAGAACTGCTGTGTGCGCAATTCGGTAACAGAAATGTCGGCACCATTATAGTCGTTGGGGTTGATATATTTTGCCATGGTAGCATTATCGGCCTTTTCGCCTACCCATGTGTTAGCCGACACATAGTTTTGGGTAACCTTTCCTTTATCTGTGCTGCCCAAACGGTTGTTAGAAACCACGCATCCTATTTTTCCGTAGATGTGAGCGGCAGCCACCACGTTATATTGTATGAGCGATGCCGCATCGTTTTTGTCAACGAGCGATACCATGCCATTGGCGTTGTCGCCCTCGCGTCCTTCAACAGTACCAGTGAAAAGGTTTTTCTCTACTGTTCCGCAGTGTATGGTGCCCAGCATGCCGCCAGCCTGAAACTCGCGAGTCTTGATGCGAGCATCAGAGAAGCAGTTGGTAATGGTGCCACCCACCCAGTTGCCGTCCACCTGGGTTTGCGATATTTCGCCAGCGATGGCTCCCACGTGGTCGCGTCCTTCAATGTACGAGTTTAGCACGGCACAGTCGGTAATGGTGGTGCGATACATTTTTCCTACAATGCCGCCTACGTTGGCATTGCCCTTAAAGTAGGCACCTTCAATAATAAGGTTTTTGATGGTGGCGTTGTCGGTTTGGCTGAAGAGGCCCACCTCGCCCTTATCGCTTACGTCATATTTTAAGCCTTTAATGGTATGACCTTTGCCATCAAATGTGCCCGTAAACTTGCCGGCGGTGGTGTTATTGACAATGCCGAAGGGCACGAAGCTACGGCCCGTCATGTCGATATCATTGGCCAAGACATAGTCGCCCGTCATGTCGTAGCGCACCTTGTCAAGGTCGTCGGGGGTGCTTAGGGTGTGGTTTACGGCCTCTACCGTTATGGTAAATGTTCGGCTGGCGCCTTGTGCCAAATCGTCTGTTGTTGAGGCGATGGTGATGTTGCAGGTGCCACTCTTCTCTGCTTTAAGCGTATTGCCGCTTACTGAGATGATAGAGGGCTCTGATGAGGTGATGCTGAGGGTGCGGTTGAGAGCCGTTTCGCCGGTAACGGTGGTGTTTTGCCCAGGTGTCATAATGGCGGGCAGTGTCGACAGCTTGGTGAATGTATCGTACATGGTAGCAAACTGTTTCAGTCGGGGCCATTGGCCATCAGTAAGTTGCCATGTATCGGTGCTGAAACCTATGCCTGTATAGGTGGCGGCCTGTTTTAGAACATCGGTAGAGGTTACGGTGCCATGTAAGCCGTTGCCATTGCTGGGTTCAGTAATGTCGGTGGCCTTCTTCTCGTTTCCGCCTACATAATATACGGTGTTAGCCCATGAAAGGTTGTTGCTGCCAGTGTTTGAGCTATTGTTGCACCAACCGTTAATGCCGTGTGTGCGATCGTTGCCACCTTTAATGTAAGGCGCAGCCGAAATGTTGCTTGTATACTCTGTTTTACCAGAATTGTCAACCATGCCCGTGATGCCGCCAGCGCCATTGATGGGAGCGGTTACGGCGCCATAGGCAATGTTGTAGCTAAAGATGCTGTTGTTTGTCCAGCCAGCAATGCCGCCACCTTGGTGCTCGGTGCTGAGGGCTGCTGCTGTCGACACGCAGTTGGTAATGGTGGTATTGTCACGTGCATCGCCAGCAATGGTGCCCACGTGGTCGCGACCCGTTACTACGCCCGACACATAAATATTGCTCAGCGTAGAAGATTTGGCCTGTGCTACAACAATGGCAGCCTGATTATGGCCTTTCACCACAGCGCTGGTAAAGGCAATGTTTTGAACGGTGGCATCTTTAGTAAAGCCGAAGAATGCTTTGTTGTCGTTGGCCCCATTGCCCACAGTAAGGCCCTTAATGGTGTGACCACCTCCGTCGAGCGTGCCTGTAAACGGACGGTCGGATGTTCCGATGGGGGTCCATTCGTTGTCTGATAGTGTGATGTCTTGTGTCAGGACATAATCGCCATTCAGGTCAATGGCTTTGAGTTGTGCTTCGGTGCTGATTTTGGTCTGTGCAAAGGCCGATACCGAGGTCAACAACGCTGTAGCCAGAACCAATGGCGTTCTGTGCATAATGCGAAGTGTTTGCATAAGCATTGTTTTTGTTTGTTATTAATTTTTGTTTTTTAAAACAGGGGTAACTGTTTGTTTTTTCTTTTTTTGCTTTTTATTTTTGGTTCCATTTCATGGCACGTTTTCTCGCCATGGCAAAGCTCAAGCAAGCTTAGCTCTGCTCATCTAGCTTAACGAAAACGTTTTTATTCGGCTTTTAGTTTCTGCTTTAAGCCTTTTGTTTTGCTTTCAGCTTTTTTGCTTCTGCAAGTGTAGTGTAAGGTCTTCTCGCAAATAATAAGTTCCTCGTTTATTATATATATATTATAATGTAGGTGTGTGATGTGTAATGATTGATTTGTGTCAATGGTTTGGCAAAGGTATGAAAAAAATATATACGTACCAAATGTTTCTGTGTTTTTTTGAAAAGGCGAGCGTTATAAGGGCTCTGACAATATTGTTGTGTTTTAACAATCTAATAATATATTATTGTGTTATTGCGAGTATTTGTTTTTATCTAAACGGATGCGCCCTCCAAGTAGGACGGTGGCCTCCGTGCCTCGTCCTCCAGC
>ENA-ORMX01000432-ORMX01000432.1-human-gut-metagenome-genome-assembly--contig:-NODE-432-length-32089-cov-25.380658_pt1 | contig 32089 bp, 28 predicted proteins | sample MGYA00242108_ERZ509007 | MGnify/ENA primary metagenome ERZ509007 (study PRJEB26280, sample SAMEA2338745) | human gut metagenome | biome: human gut; feature: human-associated habitat; material: faeces...
ACTTATGTCTTCGCGGTAAGCGGTACAAGGGCGAACAGCCCTTAAAAGAGCAAAAACGGGCATGGACTTTTGTCCTTATGTCCTTATGTTTTCGCGTTAGCGAATAACTATAAACAAATTTGTCATGGGTGCCACGTGACAAGTCTTGGCGAAATTTGCGCTTTTATATTTGCGCTCTATTCAAACGGCTGAGGTAGATGAGACAAATGCAAATATATTGGCTATGTTGTGAACGAGTGAAGAAGAAATATCTCTTGGCAAGAGATATAGCCAAACACAAATCTTGTTGAGGCACATTCATTTCAATCCGTTACAAAACGAAAACAGTCAAACAATCGTTGGTATAATGTTTGGCAATTATTACGATCAAAGTCAAAAATATATTAGACCAAGAGCAGTCATTTCAAATATATTCACTACCTTTGCTCCATACAACTATATCTCTTGCCAAGAGTTATAGAAATGTATTACATGATAAACAGACGCTGCAATGACAATTTACATAGAGATAGAACTAAGCCCAACATATCAGTGACTGACGCTTGTCTGTGTAGAGAGAAGTTGCTGCATCAAAGCAGAGCAAATGAAACATGAACTGCTGGCTTTATGCCCATCTGTAGGTATGCTACAGACTGAAAAAGGACATAAAAGCATTGGCAATTAGTGGAAGTTAGTCTATTGATTATCAATGCTGTGGCACCGTTCACACCCAACAGAATCCGGGAAGAGTATTCTTTTCAGGGGAAGAGAGGGTGTATACCTACAGCAAGGATAACATATCAGCTATTCGCTTTTTTACCTGTCAATCTGATTTAAGACGCAAGCACTAATGGGAGCGACGCGTCCCGCGTCGGTCTTTTCAGCAGCCTCGTCCCGCTTCGGTAAAAATGCAATGTCCGTAAACACATAGGGGCTAACGCCTGCTTGTCCGGCAGAAAACTTTACAGAGAAATTTCAGGTGTCATCACCGTGCTTTTCCCGTTAACATAATTATGTGGCTAATAGTAAGAGTTGAGGATTTTAAGGAACAGAATACCAAAGAAGATCTGTACGAAAAATACCCCGATGCCATTAAAGACATCTATCTGCCGTTGTGCCGCAAGGAGCATGTTGATGCCCGCGGGGTTAAACGTCTGCGTTTCAGACCTCTGTTGTATGGCTTCCTGTTTGTAAAGGTAAAGTCTGTTTCCAGTCTTAAACAGCACATCAACCATAAGGGCTATTTTGTTTACAAACAAGATGCCGCATACGGTCGCACGGGCAATGTTAACGGACAACAAACCGTGAGCATGAGGGCCCACTTGCTTTGCAGCCATGTGCAAGGCTATGACCAACAGACCATCATTGCACGCTCAACCATAGACAATGAGGACATGGAGCGCTTCATGTTTTACAGCAACCGTTATGCTGACAACATTGAAGGACTTGCCATTGTGGACAAATGTTACAAAGACCTCATTGGCGAACATGATGTGGTGCGTGTACTCAATGGACCACTCGAGGGTTGGACGGGAGTGGTAAAGCAGGTAAAGCACAAGGGCGTGAAGGACCGCCGTCTGTTTGTGAGTTTCGGCAACGACCATTGCCTGAGCATTTCCGATATCCGCAAGTACGACTTGTGCATAGAGCACGAGGCACGGCACGGACAGCGTTCGGCCGAAGTGGGGGTGTGGCGCGCCATCGACCAGATAATAGGCCACCTGCAGGCGCAGCACCCCACAGAGAGTGCCCCCGCCACATTGCGCGCATTGCTCAAGACTTACAACCTGAAGCAATCCGTGCGCCGCACGGCAGCCATGAGCGATGTGGCGTATGCACGGCAGAGCCAGGAGGTTGAAGTGCGTTACCAAAATAAGGTGCTGGCACAGCTCGATGCCTCCATGCACAGCAACTTCCGCATACTGGCCAAATACTTCAAGGCCGACCGGTCAAACATTGATGAGGCGTTGTGTGAGTTCATTCCCGACCACACGTTGCGTCCGTTTCTTACCCCCACAGCAGGGAGTGTCATGCCCACTGGTGCCGACCATGTGGTGCTGACACACAATGGCATTGTTGAACTGATATGGCGGTGTAACCTTCGTGCACTGTTCTCGTTTGCACAATATGCGCCCGACCGCTACGCGCCGCCTGCTGATGTCGATTACGAATATTTTGCCCATTTTGCTTTGCTCCCATCCGATGGCGGACGGGTGAGGGTGGTGGCCTCGTGGGGTGACTTTTATGACCATTTGGCCAGTTTGACGGCCGATGAGCATGACCAGTTGCTTGCCGATTTGGTGGCGAAGAAGTATACTAATATGCATCATTTGCTGACCAGTACTTCGTGGCATGGTGCCAAAGTTCCGCTTTCGCCCAAGGTGTCATTATCGCATACAGTCGACAGCATTTCAGGATTTTATCACGACACCGCCGTCAATTATGATATGTCTCATGCCGACAGTATGGCAACGCAAGTGGTGGCAGCATTGAAGGCCCCTTTGCCAGACAACCCTTCACTGTCCATATTCAATGCCTTGGCTGCTGCGGCTGTCGAGATGTGGCAAGGCACGCGTCTGCTCATTTGGCGACAATTGCTTCAGCGCCATGTGCTGCTGCACAAGGTGCCGGTGGCAGAGATGGTGACTCATTATTATAATCACTATTAACCTTTTAAGCAAATGATGCTGTGAATTAAAGTTAAGTCTCAGTAATGCAATAAATATACTAAAATATAAAGCAGTAATGGCAGGCACAGCAATGTGTCCGCCTTTTTTCGTGCGTTTTTTTACTTCTAATACCCCAGTTTATGACACCCCACAAAATCATTGTGCTTTGCGGTCGTGGCAATCTTGGCAAGACGCGCACCTTGCGCATGGTCATTGACATACTCAACGGCGAGCCCATATCATACACCACCAGCGACGCGCAGACCATTTGCCATTACAACGACCTCACCATAGCCGTTGCCACCAAAGGTGACAATGCCGCCGAGTTACGCGCCAACGTATCATACTTCAAGTCCCACCCATGTGACATCGCCATCACCGCCGCCCGCTCACGTGGCGGCACGCACGACGTGATTAAGGCTTACGCCCAGGAAACTGGTGCCGAGGTAGTGTGGATATACAAGCGCGCCGAGGCTGGCGATGAGAATGCGGTGAACTTGAAGTGGGCTGAGAGGGTGGTGAGTGAGGTGTGCGAACTCTTGTAGCCTGTTGTGGCAGAAGACCTTTAACGTTTAGTTTTTATGATATCAGACAACAAACGCATAGCCAAAAACACGTTGTTTCTTTACGTGCGCATGCTGTTCAAGACACTCGTGACGTTTTACACCTCGCGTGTGATACTTGAAGTGCTCGGTGTGGAGGACTTTGGCATCTATAATGTGGTGGCAGGCATAGTGGCCCTGTTTGCTTTTGTCAATAGTTCGATGGCCATATCCGTGCAGCGCTATTTGTCGTATGAGATAGGCCGGGGTGGCAGTGCAGACAAACTTAACACCATATACAGCATGTCGGTGCTCATACATGCATTTATAGCTGTGGCACTGATTGTGCTGAGCGAGGCCGCCGGACAGGTGCTTTTTGAGCATTACCTCAATATTCCCCCAGCCAGGTATGCCGCAGCTTGCAGTTTGTTTCATTGGTCGGTGCTCACTTGTTGCCTGTCGTTCATACAAGTGCCTTACATAGCCCTGCTCATATCGTACGAAAAGATGAATGCCTACGCCTATGTGGGCATACTCGAGGTGGTGCTGAAGCTTGCGGTGGTGTATGTGCTCGCGTGGTGCAGTTTCGACCGTTTGCCGTTTTATGGCATACTGCTGTTTGTGGCCTCGTTACTCGTCACGGCACTTTATGCCTGGTGTTGCCATGTGCAGGTGCGCGCGGTACGCTTCAAGCGTGTGTGGGACACCCGCGTGTTCCGCAATTTGTTCTCCTTTGCCGTGTGGAGTGCTTTGGGCGAGATGGCCTGGGCCGGCACTGGGCAGGGCGTGAACATACTGCTCAACATATTTTTCAGTCCGGTGGTCAATGCAGCACGTGCCATAGCCGTGCAGGTTATTGCAGGGCTGAACCAATTTGTCATGAGTTTTCAAACGGCTGTCAATCCGCAGATTATCAAGTCGTATGCTGCCGGCGACAAGGGCCGCATGATGATGCTTGCCAACAAGGGCGTAACCTATTCGTACTATCTGCTCATGCTGTTGGGGGTGCCCGCCATGCTCAACATGGACTATATACTGGAGCTGTGGCTCAAAACGCCCCCCGACTATTGCGCGGCCTTTTGCAATTTGGCCATAGTGGGTGCCATGGCCGACTGCCTGTCAAACCTGCTGGCCACGGTGGCCAAGGCTTATGGCCGCATACGCAATTACCAGCTGGCCGTGTCGGTGGTACTGTTTCTCAACCTGCCGCTGTCGTATGTGGCACTCAAGGCTGGTGCTTCGCCAGTGTCGGTGTATGCGGTGTATGTAGCCGTGTCGCTGTTGCTGCTTGTTTTGCGCCTGTGGCTGTTGCACAAAATGGTGGGGTATGATGCCCGCCTGTATGTGCGCACCGTGTTATGGCGCATATTGCTTGTCACACTCATTGTGGTGCCAGTGGCCTATGTTGTTCGCGCCCAGATGAGCGACGGGTGGCAAACTCTGATAGCCTCATCACTACTGTCTGTTGTGATAATGGTCGTAACCGTTTATGCAGTTGGCATAACCCAAAGTGAGCGGGCTATTGTTAATGACAAAGTGAAACTCTTGATAGCGAGATGGAAAAAGTAAAGACTGCCACCGTTACGTGGATAAACTACAATAATTGTGGCACCTACTTGCAGGCGTATGCCTTGCAGCATGTGGTGCTGTCGTTGGGATATGAAAACCACATACTTAATGACGCTCCGCATTTTATAGACCCGCGTCCCGTGTGGCGCAAGGCCCTGTCGTGGTTGTGGCACAAGCTGGTGGCACGGCCCCCCAAAGTGATGCGCCGCGTGAATGAGTGTTATGCACGCTTTAGCAATGACTGGCTCAAAATAGACAGGCAAACGGCCGACCTTGCGCGTGTGAGCAACCGCTACGACACCTTTTTGTGCGGCAGCGACCAAATATGGTCGCCCATTATCAAGCCTGTCAATCCCTACTTCTTTCTCTACTTCACAGACAAGAAGAAGGTGGCTTACGCCCCGAGCCTTGGCAGTACCAGTGCCTCAGATGAGTGGCGGCAGGTAGTACAACCCCTGCTGCAGCAGTTTGCCCACCTTTCGGTGCGTGAACAACAGGGTGCGGCATTGCTTTCAGAAATGTTGCACCGCGATGTGCCGGCAGTGGTCGACCCCACGTTGCTGCTCACGGCCGACGACTGGCAACCCTTGTGTGCTGAACGCGTGGTGCCTGACGGCTGCAAATATTTGTTCTGCTATCTGCTTACCAACAATCCCAGCTATCTGGACGTGGCGCGGCGTTATGCCGGTCAGCATGGCCTCGAGCTGGTGCTGATGGGGTTGCACCCCGAATATGAGGGACAGGCCGGGCATGTGTTGTGGGGCGGACCGTCGGAGTTTTTAAGTGCTGTGCGCCATGCCGATGTAGTCATGACCGACTCGTTTCATGCCACAGTGTTCTCCATCTTGTTCAAAAAACAATTCTACACCTTCCAACGCTTCAAAGCCGGCGCGTGGAACAATCAAAACTCACGACTTGAAAATTTGCTTGGCAAACTTGCTATCAAGGGCCGTTTCGTGACAGACGGCAATTTTGACAATGTACCGCCAATTGACTATGACAAAGCCCTTGCCCTGCTTGAAGCAGAGCGCGCAGCCTCGTTGCGCTATTTGTCATCATCGTTGAAAGACTGACCATACTCCTTCCCTGGTTGACAGGTTAACGAGTTAACAAGTTAACGGGTAAGTATGCCATACGCTACTTGTTTGCAAACTTACCTGTTACCCCGTCAACCTGTAAACTTGTCAACCCGGCAACCACCTATATCAAAATATGGAACAGATATGTCCCGAACAGCAGTGCACCGCTTGCTCGGCCTGTTATAATGCCTGCCCCAAGCAGGCCATCAGCATGGTCGAAATTGGTGCCATAGGCTATGTGCACCCCCGCATTGACGCCTCCAAGTGCATTGACTGCAAATTGTGCCAAAAGGTTTGCCCCGTGGTGAACCCTGTCGAAAAGCATGCCCCCTTGCAGGCTTTTGCTGCAATATGTAGTGAGGCTGAGGCCCTTGACAAGAGTGCCTCTGGCGGTGCGGCAAGCACAATGGCACGTGCCATTATCGAACAGGGCGGTGTGGTGTATGGCTGCCGTATGCGCAGCTACACCGACATAGCTCACGAACGCTTTGCCACGGTGGAAGACATGTGCGCCATGCGCGGCTCAAAATACGTGCAGAGCAGTATAGGCACCACTTTCATACAGGTGAAAGCCGACCTTAATGCAGGCCTTGTAGTACTGTTCACTGGCACGGCGTGTCAGATAGCTGGCTTGCGTAATTACTTGCGCCGCAGTTATGACAACCTTTATTGCCTTGATCTGGTGTGTCATGGTGTGCCGTCGCAAAAACTGTTGCGCGACAACGTTGAAAGTATGTTTCGTAAAAAAGGGCTTCGCCCTGATGGAACGGAACGTGTAACGTTCCGCCGTATACACTCAATCCAAACCTCAAATCTTGATTTGAGGTATGGCACTTTCGTTGAAAGTGCCATACCTGCTTCGGGCAGCCCGCTGCCCGAAGCAGCGCAGCGTTTTTTGCGCAACACCTACATCACGGCCTTTATGTACGGCCTCACATTCCGTGACAATTGTTACCACTGCCCTTATGCCTGTGCTGCGCGCACGGCTGATGTGACGGTGGCCGATTTTTGGGGGTACCGGGGCACAGCCATACCCAGTGGCAAGGGGGTGTCGCTCATCATGCCCAGCACAGCCAAGGGGCAGCGCCTTGTAGAGATGGTGCGCCCCCACATGTTGATGGAGGAGCGTACTGTGGCCGAGGCCGTCGACGGCAATGGCCAGCTCAAGCGTCCCTCAACCTGTCCGCCCGAGCGTGCCGCCTTTGTCAGTGGTTACGCGCGCCAGGGCGAGGCCGTGTTCGCCCCGCTGCTGAGGGGGTATAAGCGGGGGTATAGGCTGAAACAAATGAGGGTGAACGCCATAAATGCCATTCGCCGCATACCTGTAGTTTACCCTCTGCTTAAGTATTTGTACAAACGAATTAAACACCGCGTTGGCTGAATTCATTGTAAACTTGTTTACTAATTCCGTCAACGCGTTAAACATTAACCTTTGATATATAGATGAAAACAATTCTTTTAGTGTTTGGAACACGTCCGGAGGCCATCAAAATGGCTCCACTCGTGAAAGCTTTTCAACATAATCCCGAAGATTTTAAGACCATTGTGTGTGTGACAGGCCAGCACCGCGAGATGCTTGACCAGGTGCTCAAAATATTTGAGATAAAACCTGACAATGATCTCAATATCATGAAACAAGGCCAGGACCTGTATGATGTGACGGCGCGTGTGCTGACCGGTATGCGCGATGTGCTGAAAGAGGTGCGGCCTGATGTGGTGCTGGTGCATGGCGACACCACGACGTCAACAGCCGCTGCCTTGGCGGCATTTTACCAGCAAATACCTGTGGGCCATGTTGAGGCCGGACTGCGTACGCACAACATTTACAGCCCCTGGCCCGAGGAGATGAACCGCCAGATAACTGGCCGCATAGCCACATATCACTTCGCCCCAACGCAGCTGAGCCGCGAGAATTTGCTGGCTGAGGGCGTGAAGGATAAAATGATTGCAGTTACAGGCAACACTGTGATTGATGCGTTGCACATAGTGGTGGATAAAATTAAAAATGATGCCAGTTTGAACCAGTTGTTGGCAGCAGAACTTGTTTCGGCAGGTTATGACACCTCACGTTTGGTTGGCGATAAACGGCTCGTGCTGATTACGGGCCATCGCCGTGAAAATTTTGGTGATGGCTTTATCTCGATGTGTCGTGCCATCAAGGATTTGACCATGCAATTCCCCGATGTGGATTTTGTTTATCCCATGCACCTCAACCCCAATGTGCGAAAGCCCATACACGAGGTGTTCGGCACCGATTTGACAGGTCTTGGCAACATGTTTTTCATTGAGCCGCTTGAATATCTGTCGTTTGTCTATCTGATGGAAAAGGCCAGCATTGTGCTTACCGACAGCGGCGGCATACAGGAGGAGGCTCCCGGCCTTGGCAAGCCTGTGCTTGTGATGCGCGACACGACCGAGCGCCCAGAGGCATTGGAAGCGGGCACCGTAAAGCTTGTTGGCACGAATTATAACAAGATATATAACAACGTGTCGGAACTCCTGACAGACACTGATGCGTATGCCAAAATGAGTCATGCGGTTAATCCCTATGGCGATGGCAAGGCATGTGGACGTATTGTGGATAGCTTAAGGTGAGTTGTTGAATATAAGCATAACAAATAATCATTACATTATGAAGTTAGGAGGCAAGAATGTAGCTTTTCTTTGGGCTTGTAATTCTCCATACCCAGGCCGCATAATACCATTGTTTGAAAAATTATCTGCGCAACTTAAAGCGGGGGGGGTAAAATCGGTAAGTTGGGTTTTTCCTACCCAGTCAGCCCACAGAGGTTGGATTGATGATATCAAGAAGGTTGACAGGGTGTTCTTTACCAATGGAGATTATTCAAAGGCTGCAGGGCAATTGGTACAAATCTTTTCAGAGGTAGCTCCAGATATTATTCATACCAATTTTGAGGCATACGATGTACCGGCCGTAAAGGCTTTAAGGTGCATTGGCAGTAAGTGCAAGGTTGTATTTCATGGCCATGACTGGGTACGTTTGAAACGGACAGGACCATTAGCCTTACTGAAGCAAATACGTTTCCGCTTGTTGATGTGGAGGCATTATCATTGGTATGGAAAGAATGCTTATGTGGTGGGCGTGTCGCCTGAGGTGGCTTCGGTTATAGGTCAGTGTAGGACTGTCAGTTCGTTGTCGGTAAAGCAATATGATAACGAAACCTACAAGAATTTGCACTACCCAGGTGTCATGTATCGTATAAATGGTTTGGTGATGGATATGTTTGACGATGTTACACCTGTGCCACTTGGTGAAAAGAATTTGACTCTGCCTACATTTACAGCGTTTGTAACCCAGCCAGAACGAAAAGGTGCAGATGTAATATTGTGTGCTGCTGATTTGTTGTGGAAAAAGGGTGTAAAGATTAAGCTAATTCTTACATACATACGAAGAGAATGGTTTGACGCTTTTCTAAAAGACAGGTTAGGCTTGACATCAATGCCAGAATGGTTGGAACTTAAGAAAGCGGAGAATAATATAGCTCCATTGTTAGAGCGAACAAGTTGCTTTATTAGTGCCGCACGTGGTGAAACAATGTCATTAGCCATAGCCGAGGCTACTTATTTTCTGACGCCTGTCATTCAAAGCGATATTCCAGGAACGTATTGGAACTCAAAGAACCCGTCAGCGTTCTTGTTCAAAGACGGAGATTACGAGGATTTGGCAAACAAGATGGAGTCGTTTATACAAGCTGATAAGAAAGAGTTGGAAGAGAAATGCGAAGTAAGCAAGCATAATAACGAAGAATTGCTCTCACCTCGTAGCTGGTGTGAGGATATGGTGCAATTGTATGAAAGAATTTTGGGTAAATCAGAATAAAAGTATTGACATTACGGTATCGGAGCGTAATGCCATCAGCGTTGTACGTTCATGCGCGATGCTGATGATAGTGCTGTGTCATCTGTTGCAAGCCTATGGCAATAATTGGGCATGGCTATTCAATGCAGGTGTGCAGGTGTTTTTTGTACTCAGTGGATATTTATATGGACACAAGTATATAGCAGATTGGCGCAAATGGTTCAGCGCAAGAATACGCAAACTGTATATACCCGTGGCATTGTTCTCTGTTGTATTGCTGACAGTCATGAAATTCGCTTGCAATGAGCCAGTGAAACTTTCGAATTACGTGTCGTATCTGCTTGATATTCAAGCTTTTAGGGGGGGTATAACGGCCTCTCTCATTTGTGGTTTATGACGGCTATAGCGGTGTGCTATGCCACGACGCCATTGCTGCAGCGTTTTAAGAAGTTTGCTCCATATTTGTTGCTCATATTGCTTGTAGCTAATGCGCTAATTTATATGATGCTAAAAAAGGACATTGCTTGTTTTACATGGATTTCACTTTATTCCGCAGGGTATTGTTATGCGAGATTAGGAAGGCTCAGAAATTACGCATTGTGCTTTTTCTCTGTGCTTTTCGTATTATTGACTTGTTACTTGAATTGGGAGGTGATACTCCAGTATGATCATGTGTTGAATAAGGCTTGGCATGGTGTGGCGGGCGTAGCGTTCTGTTTGTTGGGCATCAAGGTCCTTTCTCGCTTGCCCGTTGCTCGCCTTATGCCCGCAATTGCTCCTTTCGACAAATACAGCTTTTACATATACATCACACATCACATCTTTATACTTGGTCCTTTAGCTCTGATACCACATATCTCTTCAACCTATTTAGCCATAAGCCTCGTAGTTGTGTTGACAATTCTGTCGACAACTGCGTTGGTGATGGCAACAAACTATATAAACAATAAAATAATCAAGACATCATGATTCCCAAAAGGATACATTACTGTTGGTTCGGGCGCGGCAAGATGCCCGAAATGGCACGAAAGTGCATTGCTTCGTGGAAGAAATACCTGCCGGAGTATGAGATAAAAGAGTGGAACGAGGACAATTTTGACCTCGACCAATACCCCTATGTGCGTGAGGCATACGACAATCGCAAATTTGCTTTTGTAACAGATGTGGTGCGTCTGCATGCTTTATATCACGAAGGCGGCATATATATGGACACCGATGTAGAGGTGCTAAAGCCGCTTGACGTGCTGCTCCAATATGATGCGGTGTCGGGATTTGAGTCAGCGACGCGAATCCCGACAGGCTTGATGGCTTGTCGGGAGGGCTTGCCAATATTCAAGGAGCTACTTTCTGAATACGATGGCTTGCACTTTGTGAAGTCCGACGGTTCAATGGACTTGACCACAAATGTGACGCGCATCACCAACACTTTGCTTAAATATGGTTTTGTGCCTAACAATCAGTTGCAGACCGTCAACGGCTTCACTCTGCTCCCGCAAGACTGGCTTTGCCCCAAGGACTACGAGACCAAGGTGGTGAATATAACTCCCAATACATTGTGCATTCACCACTTTGACGGGAGTTGGGTGCCGAAGGGTATGAAGGTTAAAGAAAAAATACAAAGAATATTAGGTCGTAGATTGACGAAGCTTTTTGTGAAAATAAAGAGAAGTGTATGATATGGTAACTACTTAGTTGTAGCTGATGTCTTGTACTAATCCATATATTCTTATTCAAATATGGCTGCTACATAAAATACAACTATTGTTTATTAAACGGTAAGAAATATAGATTGTTATAGTATGGAGAATAAGAAAGTTTCAATACTTGTACCTGTTTATGGTGTAGAAAAATATATAGAGCGTTGTGTGCGAAGCCTATTTGAACAAACATACGAAAATATTGAATATGTTTTTGTAGATGATTGTACTAAGGACAAATCTATAGAAATACTCAACAGCGTATTAGCAGAATATCCTAATCGTAAAAAGCAAGCCAAAATACTTCACCATGATAAGAACAGAGGATTATCTGCTGCAAGAAATACTGCATTAGATGCTTCAACAGGTAATTATCTCATGCATGTAGATTCGGATGATTATTTAAGAAAGGACGCAATATCTTTATTGGTTGCAAGGATTAACCAAAAATCTTCTCAAGTGTTGATTTTTAGTTACTCAATAGTAAAAAGTGATGGAGTCTACCCTGTACCCTTGCAAGTAGAGGATAAAGTATCGTTGATAAATAACTATTTGTCAAACAGAATCCCTGCTTCAATGTGGAACAAGTTTTATGATTCCGAATTTTACAAGGCAACAGAAGTTCGGTCTGAAGAGGGCATTAATCAAGGCGAGGATTATGTTGTGGTTCCAAGAATTATTTATAAGGCAGAAAGGATTGACTGGCTTGAGGATACACTATATTATTATGAGCAATCTAATGTATCTTCATATTCAAACAATATAAATGAGACGTCTATAAATAATATGAAAAGGGCTGATGACTTGTTATTCGGTTTTTTTATAAATGTAGAAGATAAGGACAAGTTTGCACGAAGCTTAAAGGTTTTGTATGCTCGTTCAGCGTTGTTCCTGCTTAAAACAGGGAATCGTGAAAGTTGGAGTAAAATTGGAAGTGTTTATGATATGTATATCCGTAATAGTTTAGCTCTTAGTGTCCGGGATAATTTTATAGTGCTATGCTATAAGATGAAATTGTGTGGTTTGTTGGAGTTTATTTTTAATTTGTATAAAAGATAGGTTTATATGCTTTTTACTTATTTCGTTTATTGGGGGTTGATAATACTATCGGTGATTACAGGCTTGTTTGTAAAGCATATAGCCAATGAAAAGAGGAAAATAATTGCTTATTTGTTATTATTCTTGGTTATCGGTATATTATTGGGCGGGCGTTATGAGGTTGGATCTGACTGGGAAAATTATAAAGGTTATTATGAAGCAATATGTAATTATGGTATAAGTTGGAATGAAATTGTAACTTCGAGACTGGAACCTTTGTATTTAATTATAAATACTATTTGTGCATCGTTGAAGATGTCAACATCGTTGTTCTTTATGACAATAGTATTGATGATGATGTTTTTGATACTTTATTCTACAGACAAAGATTATAAGAGATTTCATTATGTTCTATTTTTCTTTTTTACAACGTTCTTGGCATCGGCATTAAATATACAGAGACAAACTTTGGCGGCTTGTTTCTTTTTCTTGTCTGTAAAATATATAGGGAAAGACGTATTCAAGTATATAATTTGTTGTTGTTGCGCTTTCTTCATACATTATTCGTCTGTGATTTTATTTCCTTTTTATTTTATCGGTAATAAACGTTTAGGGGTATTAGAAAATAGAGGAATCATGATCGTAGCTTACATAGCCTCTATCTTATTTGCTTCGTTTTTTGGAGATTATATAACTAGTCTTTTGCCGATGTTTATATCAAATGAAAAATATTTGGGCAATTTGGAAAACCTAGATATTAACATGGAGGTTTCGACAGGTTTGGGAATCATGGCAAACCATTTGTTGAATATAATTGTTATATTTTTTTCCGTGCCAATGATTAGATATTATAAGTGTGAGTGGGTAAGAAATATATATCGATGTTTTATCGTAGGTGTATTGTTTTCAAACATTTTTGGTATATCTATGTTCTTAAGTCGTGTTCCGTTTGCTTTATGCTCATTAAAAGTCTTATTATTTGCTTATTTGACCTATTTCTTGTTGCATGATTCCAATAGAAGTGGTTTATATAAAGTTGTTGTTGGCATTGTATTTATATTTATTTGTATTTCAATGTCGTATTTTGGAATACAACATGGTGATGGTGGAATTTCACCTTATACTTTCAGATGGATTTAAGGAATAAATATGAGTAATTTGTAAAGTAGGCATGAAAGTATCATTTATACTCCCTGTTTATAAAGTAGAGAAATATCTTTCCATTTGTATTGAAAGTCTTTTGTCGCAAACATACAAGGATTTTGAAATACTTTTGATAGACGATGGGTCTCCAGACATTTGTCCTGTGTTATGTGATGATTGGGCAAAACGCGATGAACGCATAAGGACTTTACATAAGATTAATGGCGGACTGTCTGATGCCAGAAATTATGGTTTAGAACGTGCTCAAGGTAATTATATTATATTTGTGGATAGTGATGACTTTTGGGTAGGAAAGGAAAGCTTGGAAAAAATAATGACATTGGTTGAGGCTCACCCTGAATGTGATTTTATTAGTTTTAATTGCTCTTATTACAATCAAAATGCCAATACGTATACAAAGTGGCCGGCGTATGATGAGAAATTGGCTGTACCTACAGACAAGGACACAGCCATGCGCTCATTGGTAGCGTCAGGGACGCTACCAATGAGCGCATGTCTGAAAGTGATTTCGAAGAAATCACTTTCAGACATGGGGCTTGCTTTCATTAAAGGAATGTTATCCGAGGATATACCTTGGTTTATTGATTTGCTTGACGGCTCAAAGAAATGTATGTTCGTTAATGAGTATATTTATGCGTACAGGCAAGGTGTATCAGGTAGTATAACAAGTTCGATATGTGGTAGAACTATTGATTGTCAACTAAAGATAATAGACAGGGAGTTAGAAAAGATAGATAAACGTAGTTTTGAGGATAGCACTAAAGATTATCTAAAATCTTTTCTTGCGTATGAACTTAGTATTTGTTTGGGGGAATTGGGGCAACTGGATAAATCTATTAGGGAAACGTATTATGAGCGCTTAAGGCGCTACAAGTGGTTATTAAAGTATAAGCAGAACCCTAAAGCGAGGAAAGTCGCATTGTTACATTCTTTATTGGGACTTAGAATAACAAGATGCTTCCTTGAATATTATTTCGCAAAGAGGCAAATTGTAAAATAGCAATATTATTAGTAGCTCTCCATCTTCAAGAAATCTCCCAGATGCACATGCTTGATGCCATCGACATTGCTGCCGGAGGTCCATTCGTCGAGGCTGACCACGTATTTGGGGTAGTTGTTGGCTATAGCTAACAAGTTGCCGAACTCACGTTGGCGGGTGGATTCATCGGTCAGTTGCAGGCAGGCCTGCACATAGACAACCTCGTCCTTGCGCATGGCAACGAAGTCTATCTCGCGCCCTCCGTTTTGCTGGCCTGTATATACCTGGTACTGAAGTTGGCGGAGGTGCAGGTATATGGCATTTTCAAGTAATTTGTGAATGTCCTTTTGCAAGTTGAAGCCAAGGTGACAGTTGCGCAGACCCAAGTCTTCGAAGTAAAATTTGTCGCCAATCTCGAATTTTCGCAAGCTGTTCACGTCGATGCGTTGTACTTTGTGTATGAGAAAAGCGTTTTGCAGTGCGCGCAAATAGTTTATGACAGACAAGGGCGTCATGTTTATCTTTTGTGATTTCAGATATTTGCTGATGTTGGTAGATGAGAACAGGTTGCCGACATTATCTGCTGTGTAAAGGGCCAGTTGTTCGAGAAAATCTACGTTGCGAATGCCCTCGCGTTTTACAACATCTTTCAACAGAATGGTGGAGTAAACATTGCGCAGGTATTCGAAGGCTATGTCTTCCTCTAAAACGAGGTTTGACAAATAAGGTAGTCCGCCGAAGGTAAGATATTTGCGCAGATTTGCGGTAGAGTGATCAAGTTTGTGGAATGTCAAGAACTCAAGGTAGCTTAGGCTGAATATGTGAAATTCGATGTAGCGGCCAGAAAGGTAGGTGGCAAGTTCGCTTGACAGCATGGTGGCATTGCTTCCGGTGATGTAAATGTCGCAGGCGTCTTGCGCTTGCAGGCTGCGCAGGGTATGTTCGAAACCAGCGATGTCCTGCACTTCATCAATAAAAAGATAGTTAGGCTTTGTGTTATCGAGGTGCTGATTGATGTAATCGGTTAGCTCTGTGTTTGAACGCAGAGATGAAAATTGCTCAAACTCCTTGTTGATGTAAATGATGTTTGCCTCTGGGGTACATTCCTTTATGTGTTTTTGTAATTGCAGCAGAATGCAGTTTTTGCCAACGCGGCGTTGGCCGGTTAGCACTTTGATGATGTTTTTATTGACAAATGGCTTGATACGCTCTGTGTACTGAGGACGATTGATAAGTTGTATCATGTGTAACTTTTTGCTATGATTAAAAGATATGGCAAAAATAGATATTCTTTTTTGTTATAACAAAACAAAATGGTGTATCTGGCTATATGTGTATGGTATAGCAAAAAGATATGCGCATTGTTTGTATTGTATGAGTTACAATAAGTAGATTTATTTTAGAATATGACCATATTACAAGTTATAACGTGCTCCAATCTTGGTGGAGCGCAGTCGGTTGTAGCCTGTCTGTCGAATGCTTTGTGTAGAGAACACAAGGTGATAGTTGTGGCAGGTGAGGGAGATGGAAAATTGTGGAATATGCTTGACGAGAGAGTAGTACGCGAACCGTGTATGTGCTTGAAGCGTGCTTTGTCTCCGTTGAATGACGTAAAGGCATGTTTCAGCTTGCGCGCCTTGTGCGGCAAATACAAGCCCGATGTGATACACTTGCATTCATCGAAGGCTGGTATGTTAGGGCGTGTGGCTTTGCCGAAAAGCAAAATAGTGTACACGGTACATGGGGCTGATTCCATACGTGTGGCTTACCGCAAATTGTTACCAATAGAGAAACTGATGCAGCGGCGTTGCCAGTACATCGTAGGGGTGAGTAAATACGATGAGAAGCATTTGTATGAAGAGGGGATAACTCACCATGTCAGAATGGTGTATAATGGCATTCCGCAAAGTGACAATGGTGCGGTATGTAGTGTGGATTGGCAAAGTATTAGTGATGGTTATGAAAAGACTGTGCTCTGCATAGCCAGACTTTCCCCTCAAAAAAATGTAAGCCTATTTTTGCAGATTGCAGCATTGTTGCCGCAGTATGCGTTTGTGTGGATTGGTAATCAGCAACCCGTGACCGAGCCACATGGTAAAAATGTGTATTTCTTAGGCAATATACAAGAGGCCGGGGCTTGCTGTAAAATGGCAGATCTGTTTGTGCTGCCAAGTAACTACGAAGGGCTGCCGATGGTGCTGATTGAGGCCATGCGGGCGGGATTGCCTGTTGTGGCATCGAATGTGGGGGGCGTAAGCGAAATTGTGCGAAACGGTGAAAATGGTTTTGCGCTTGAAAACAAAGCGGAGGTTTTTGCCGATAAAATAAAATACATATTAGAGAATGAAGATATTTATAAAGCCTTTGCCGAAAAATCTGCAAGGATTTTCAGTACAGAACTGACAGCAGAACAAATGGTAGATGGATATAAAAAACTATACGATAGAATCATAAACAAATGAACAATTTAGGCATTGACCAAAGGCACATGCCTTTGGTGAGGCTGTTGCGTAAATCTTTTGCATTGCCAACCGAAGCCCCGTTAGCGTTTTCGCAACATGAGTGGCAGCAAGCTTTTGATGATGCGCGCAAGCAGGCTTTGGTGGGTGTGCTCTGGCCATACGTCAGCAGTTTGCAGGAAAAAGAGCGTCCGCCACGAGATGTGTTGCTGAGGTGGTATGCCGTGGCAGAACAAATACAGGTGATGAACGAACGCGTGAATGCGGCAGCAATAGATGTAGTGAAAACTTTTGCGGCTAATGGATTTCGTTCGGCAGTATTAAAAGGACAAGGACTTGCGTTACTTTACCCGCACCCTGAACTCCGCAATCCAGGTGATGTAGACTTGTGGGTGGAGGGAGAGCGCAAGCAGGTGCTTAAATATGTGCGCAAGGTATGTCCAAAGGGTGAGGTACGCTATCACCATGTAGATTATCCGCCCGTGAATGGGGTGGAGGTGGAGGTGCATTTTACCCCTTCGTGGATGAATTCTTGTTTGTCGAATGCCAAATTGCAGCACTATTTCAAGCAGCAATCGGCTTTGCAATTTGAGCATTTTGAATTATTGAGAAATGGTAGCGGTGCTACCTTGCCAGTACCAACGGAGAGTTTCAATGCCGTATATGTGTTGATACATATCTATCGTCATCTGTTGGGCGAGGGCATTGGGCTGAGGCAGGTGATGGATTATTATTATGTGGTAAAATCATTGCCGGTTGATAAGCGTGAACAAGTGGTTGCACATCTTGAAAGTTTGAATTTGATGTCATTTGCCAGAGCCTTGATGTATGTGTTGCAACAGTTGTTTGGGCTTTCGCCAAATTATTTTATTGTGCCGCCCGACGAATGTTCAGGCCGTTTTGTAATGGACGAAATATTAAGGTCGGGCAATTTTGGCAAATATGACGAAAGACTCAAGCGTAAGGCTAACGAAACGGCTTTGTATCGTTTCGTGCGGTCGTTACACCGCAATGTACGCTTTGTAAGATATTTCCCTACAGAAACATTGTGTGATCCTTTGTTCAAATTGTGGCAGTTTACATGGCAGCATTTGCATCGTTACAGAAGAAAAAACTAACCTTTTTGATAAGCGCGCTTTAGGATAAAGACCAAAAGGCGTGCTTTAATTATATCACGAAACCAATATGAAGAACAACATACACCAGCTATTTCAACAAACAATCAAAGAGCAAAATATTGAACACTTTAAGTTCATACCCGATGGTATGAATGCCTTTGAACGTAATGTGAAGCGTATAATTGACATGTTTACAGCACTTGGGTGCTTGATAGTGTTTTCACCCCTATTTCTGTACTGCTACATAGCGGTGAGACGTGAGGATGGTGGCCCAGCCATTTACAAGCAAGAGCGCATTGGGCGCTTTGGACGGCCGTTCTACATTTACAAGTTCCGCTCCATGCGGCTTGATGCCGAAAAGATGGGGCCGCAACTGTATAATACAGGACATGACCCGAGGTTGACAAAGATTGGCAAATTCCTGCGTGAACACCATCTCGACGAACTGCCGCAGTTGTGGAATGTGTTTTGTGGCGATATGGCTTTTATTGGACCACGCCCCGAAAGGCAGTTTTACATAGACAAGATAATGGAGCGCGACCCGCGTTACACTTGCCTGTATCAAATACGCCCTGGCGTGACATCGTACGCCACACTCTATAATGGCTACACCGACACGGTGGACAAGATGGTTGCACGATTGCGCTACGACCTTTTTTATCTTGAACACCGCTCGTGGTGGCTCGATGCCAAAATATTGTGGCTCACGTTTTACCGCATTGTGTCGTGTACAAAGTTTTAAGAACGTAATAGTGAATAATATGAACTATAAAGAACAAGACAGAGAACGGATAATCAACTATATCAAACAGCATGGCGGCCGTTGCGCTGTGGCTGACATCATGCAGCATAGCGGAGCCGAGAAACTGCGTGTGCACACCATACTGTTTGAGGAGTGTATGGCGGGCCGCATGGAGGCTGTTGAAGAAGGCCCCTTTGGTAGTCCAAGGGTGGTGATGCTTGTTGAGGCGTAGGCCCGCTATTCGTTCGGTTTCAATGGGCTGCAATAATATATGGGTGATTCTAAAAATTCTGTTTTCAGAGTTCTGCAATACTGAAATGTGATTAGCACTTTCGATAGCGCACAAATCCCTATTCCAGAATTGTTAGAACCACCCATATACCCTTTTCCAAAATCAGGAATACGCATGAGTAGTATGCGACTTTACGATTACCAGCTTGACATGAAGCAACGAATTGATGCGGCCTTTGAGTCGCATCAATCTGTTATGGTACAAATGCCAACAGGCACGGGTAAAACCTGCTTGTTGGCTTTTTGCGTTTGTGACTGGTTGAGGCTGCATGGTGGTTGCGTGTGGATAGTTACGCATCGTCGCGAATTGGTGGCCCAGGTGCGGCATACCTTGCAGCAGGTGCTGCCCGAGGTGTTTGGTGCGGAGGGTGGTGCTGCAACTGGGGCGGACCATGATGCCAGAATAAAGGTGTACTCCATTCAGTGGCTGTGCCGCCATTGCGGAGATATGGGCGAACAACCGGGCTTGATGGTGATAGACGAGGCGCACCATGCGCTGGCTGCTACGTATGCCGAGGTGATGAACGCTTGCCATGGGGCTAAAAAGCTGGGACTGACTGCCACCCCGTGCCGGCTCAACTGTCGTGGTTTTGGACAATTGTTTGAGGTGTTGCTGCAATCGTGGTCGTATAATAAGTTTATAGCTAACGGCCGTTTGTCGCTATACGACTACATGTCGGTAAGGCCCGACAGCGAGGAGCAAAAGGTGGTGTGTGGATTGAAAAAACGTGCCGCAGACGGCGATTTCTCGTTGAGGGAAATGCGCGAAAAGCTTGATGTGCGTCCCAGTATAGAGCGGCTTTGCCATACTGTGCAGCAGTATGCGCATGGCAAGAAGGGCATTGTTTATGCCATAGACATAGACCATGCCAATCATGTGGCCGATTACTATTGTGCTCATGGCATAAAAGCGCTGGCCATCAGTGCCCGAACACCTGCAGATGAACGCAACAGAGCGGTTGAACGCTTTAAGCAGGGACAAATAGATGTGCTTGTGAATGTTGACTTGTTTGGCGAGGGATTTGACTGCCCAGATGTGGAGTTCATACAGTTGGCGCGCCCAACACTTTCGTTGGCAAAGTATTTGCAGCAGGTGGGGCGCGGCATGCGTGTGTATGAGGGCAAAAAGTATTGTTTGATATTGGATAATGTGGGGCTTTACCGCTTGTTTGGTCTTCCTTCGGACGATCGTGACTGGCAGGCCATGTTCGATGGGCGTGTGGCGGGAAAGGCAGATGTAAGGCAAGCAAGGAGCGTACTCGACATGGGGATTTTGACCAGTCGGTCTAAAACGGCAGACGTTATGTCTACAGATGCGAAACGAACCGAAATGGTTGTGGTGATGACACACGACGGGCACCGATACGACTTGAATTTGGACTATGGTTACAAACTGGTGCGTGGTATGGACGGTCGACAGGGCATAGTTGATGCGCAAGGCAATGAGGTGTTGCCGTGCACGTATAGCAAAATAGAGTTGACCGCACATGGCCTTGCCCGTTTGCATAGCCGACGCAATTCAGACCGGGAACGTCCTTGGATTGACTTAAAAAATGGTGTGCGTTTTGTGCGGCAGCCCAAGGTTGTACGATGTGAATGGCTCGAATTTGCTACGGCTGATGGCGTGCGACTCTACCCCAGAGTGCAGACACGATGGCTGACAGAGACCGACTTTGTTACACATGATGCGTTGCAGCGTGGCGTGGAGGACGGGTTGCGCTTCCGTCAATATTATATTTCGCCTTCGGCTGTTCCACAGCTCTACCGTTTGGTTGACAGAATGGACGGTTATGCCCTGTTTGAAGCACACGATGGACGTTATTATTACAAAAAGGGTTATAGCACGAATTTGATGCCAATGGAGTGGTCCGAATGGAAAATAGAGAAGGATCAGTGGACAAGACGCAAAGAGAGCTTTGAACAAAAAGCAAGGCATTTTAGAGAAACGTGTATGTTTGCCTATCCCGTAATGGCTGATGTGAGTGCTGGTTATAGATTGGCAGACTATCGTGAACCATTGGACGTGCGCATAGTGCGTAATGGTGCAACGGGTTACAACGCATTGGTGCGTGATGAAAGAACCGGCCGGTGGCGGCCGGCTGGCTCGTACACGGCGGTGGGGCAGCAGGCTTTTGGCGTACGTGTGGTGAAAAATTGGGAGGGCAAGTATTTGCTGCGAACACAATACTTTGAGAGGTTTGACGCACACGTTGATCCTAAGTTTGACTATGCCGAATTGCTTGATGATGCCTATTTGCATGTGAAAGAGCACGGCACAGAATACTATGTAGACCTTGAAAGCCGGATATGTTTTGACACAAAGCCTGAACTGGTAGAAATAGGGTGCGTGAAATTTCAGCGGGCTGGTGACTTGTATTTGCCATTTGACTATCGCTTGCCTGGCATCACTCCATACAGGCGTGGAGAGATAGTGGGTGGCAATGGCATTTGTTTTGTAGGCAAGCATCTGGTGGTGCTTGAGGGACGTACTGAGGCTTATGAAGTCAAACATTGTTATGCCGACGGCAAGCGGTTTGTGGTGAGCTGTGTGGGGCATAACGATACGCTTGATTTGTACTACGACGGCAAGGGTGAACCAGAATTGTTGAATCGTGTAGATGCAGGTAAGGTACTTCACCAATGAATGAACTTGAAACATTCGTCTGCACTGCATTGAGTATCAACGCTTTAGGCAGTGTAGACAAACTATGTGTCTGCCTGCACTAAATCAGCACAGAGCCTGCACGCAAAAGTAGGTGGTTGCACATGTTGTGCGCATCGGTTTGTAGTGTAACGGCGTAGCGTTGAACGCGAAACGGGGAGTAGAAATCTATCAGATGGATAGATCTTTCTACTCCCCGTTTCGCGTTTTTTTATTTACTGATTGCAAGAGAATGCTGTCAGCTCTTGGCAAAAAGAAAATGATGGTGTATGCTGCCAGTGTGTGCACAGTAGTTGCTATGCCAGATTGCCGCGCTTTTCCATTTGCGTTTCGGCATATTCTTTGGTCACTTCAAAACTCTTCTTGTCGGTAGATGGCACTTCGAACATGGCGTCCATCATGATGGTCTCGACAATAGAGCGCAGACCGCGGGCGCCGAGTTTGAACTCGACAGCTTTGTCAACAATGTAGTCAAGCGTGTCCTGTGTGAAGGTGAGTTTGACACCGTCCATTTCGAAAAGCTTGATGTATTGTTTAACGATTGAGTTTTTAGGTTCAACCAAGATGCGGGCAAGTGCCTCGCGGTCGAGCGGATTGAGGTAGGTGAGAACCGGCAGACGTCCGATAATTTCGGGAATTAAACCAAATGATTTGAGATCCTGCGGCTCGATGTACTTCATCAGGTTTTTGGGATCAATCTTTTTGGCATTCTGCACAGAGTTGTAGCCTACGGTGTGGGCATTGAGACGCTGCGCTATGCGCTTTTCGATGCCGTCAAATGCGCCTCCGCAAATAAACAGAATGTTGCGGGTGTCGACGTGGATATAGTCCTGGTCGGGGTGCTTTCGGCCTCCCTTTGGCGGCACGTTGACCATTGTGCCCTCGAGCAGTTTGAGCAGGCTTTGCTGCACACCCTCGCCGCTTACATCGCGTGTGATTGATGGGTTGTCGGCTTTGCGGGCAATCTTGTCTATCTCGTCGATAAACACAATGCCGCGTTCGGCCTTTGCCACATCGTAATCGGCTACTTGCAGCAAACGCGAAAGAATGCTTTCAACGTCCTCGCCTACATAGCCGGCCTCGGTAAATACGGTGGCGTCGACGATGGTGAATGGCACATCGAGCAGGCGGGCTATGGTGCGGGCAAGCAATGTTTTGCCTGTGCCGGTTGAGCCAACCATGATGATGTTAGACTTTTCAATTTCAACATCATCGTCCTTTTTGCCGTCTGTGGCTTGGGCCAGGCGCTTGTAGTGGTTGTAAACGGCTACGCTCATAAAGCGTTTGGCGTCGTCTTGCCCTATGATGTATTGGTCGAGGTATGCCTTGATGTCCTTTGGCTTTGGCACTTCATTGAGGTCAATGTCCTTCAAGGTGGTTTTGGCGTTTTTGCCGCTTTGTGTGGCACCAGGCATATATTCCTCAAGCATGTGGAAGGCACTTTGCACGCAGTCTGAGCAGATGTAGCCATCGACGCCGTTGAGCATCATGGGCACTTCGCTCTCAGAGCGGCCGCAGAATGAGCATTTGTGCTCTTTTTTGTTAGCCATATTTAGTGTATGTGTGCTTTAAGCTTTCTTGGGTTCGAATATTTTGTCAATCATGCCGTACTCTTTGGCTTCCTGTGCCGTCATCCAATAGTCGCGGTCGGAGTCGGCCCACACTTTGTCGAAGTCGGTGTGTGAGTGGTCGGCGATGATGGTGTAAAGCTCTTTCTTGAGTTTTTGAATTTCGCGTGCGGTGATTTCGATGTCTGAAGCCTGACCCTGTGCGCCACCCATTGGCTGGTGAATCATGACGCGGCTATGGGGTAGGGCAGAGCGCTTGCCTTCCTGGCCTGCTACGAGCAATACTGCTGCCATTGAGGCTGCCATGCCGGTGCAGATGGTGCACACGTCGCTTTGAATGAATTGCATGGTGTCGTAGATGCCCAGGCCTGCATAAACTGAGCCGCCGGGAGAGTTGACATAAATGGAGATGTCCTTGCCGGGGTCGGTAGAGTCGAGGTAGAGCAGCTGTGCTTGCAGTGTGTTGGCAGTGTAATCGTCAATTTGTGTGCCCAGGAAGATGATGCGATCCATCATCAGACGTGAAAACACGTCCATTTGGGTGACGTTGAGCTGGCGCTCCTCAAGAATGTAGGGGTTGAGGTATTGGTTTTGGCTCTTTATCACATCGTCGAGCACCATTGAGTTGATGCCAGCATTGGCGGTGGCAAATTTTTTGAAATCGTTGATGTTCATGGTGTTGCTTGTTATGGCAAATGTGCAAATATGCTCATGCTTTGATGGGACAGCGTTTGTAACAAAGCTCTCTCATTTGCGCATTCGTATATTTGCACATTTGAAATGTAGTTTAATAAGTGTCGGGGAGGGGCAGGAAACTCTTTATGGCGAATAGCGCGCCGCCTCGATAGCCCTGTGTGCCCCGGTGCTTATTTTGTAAGAACTATATTAGGCTTGTGCCTCGTCAGCCTTGTTGTTTTCTTCAAACATCTTGGCAAAGTCCTCAGATGAGATGTTCTTGTGGTTGAGTGTAACAACCTCCTTGAGGGCGGCAGCAAGTTTCTGATCAACGCAGCGGTCAACCAACTGGTTAACCTGCTCCTGGTGCTTCAGCATTTCCTGAGCGTAATTTTCGAGATATTCGTCAGGAATGTTGTTCATGCCATACTGGGCAAACTGGAAGCGTGCGGCCTGAACTGCAGCTGCCTTTATGTCCTTGTCGTTAACCTTGATTTTGTTAGCCTTGACAAGCTGCTCTTTGATAAGGTGCCACTTGAGTTCGACGATGCTCTTGGCATAGTTGTCCTCAACAAACTTTTCGTCCTTGTCCTTGTTGTTGGCCTTCATGATTTTCTTGAGCAATTCGTCGGGGAATTCCAACTCGCCAACCTTCTGCTCCATATAGGCGCGTACGTCGAGCATGAACTTGTAGTCGCTGTCGTTAACCTGGAGGTCGTGAATGCTCTCCTTGATTTTGTTACGTGCGTCGTCCTCGCTCTTAACTTCGTCCTTGCCAAATACCTTGTCAAAGAACTCCTGATCGAGTGTGGCGGGTACGAAACGGCTGATTTCGTTAACCTGGAAGCTGAAGTTGCCAGCGTGGTTGGCCACGTCTTCACGTTCGATCTTGAACAATGACATCAACTCAGCCTCGTTAGCCTCGTAGGCAGTGGTGGGGTTGAAGGTGATTACATCGTTCTTCTTGGCACCATCGAAGATTTTCTTCTGGTCATCGTTCTTGAAATATTCGGGCATCAAAGAGGCTGTTTCGATAACCAAACCACCTTCTTTGGGCTGGCCGTTCTCATCGAGTTCGGCCAAAGTGCCACGCATAATGTCTTTGGGCTCGTAAGAGTCTACATCTTCGGGGTGGCCAGCCTGCTGCTGGAGTGCACCGAGTTGCTTGCTGATGATGTCGTCGCTAACTTCGATGTCGTAGTAGTCGATGTTGTCTTCGTTGTTAAGCTCGGCCTTGAACTTGGGCGCGATGGCGATGTCGAAGATGAAAGTGAAGTCGTCCTGCTTTTCGATGTCCTGCGGTGTTTGCTTTTCGCTGCCGAGGGGTTCGCCAAGCATGTCAATCTTCTTGCTCTTGATATAGTCGAAAAGGCTGTCCTGCAGAAGCTTGTTTACTTCGTCAGCCTTAACTTGGGTACCGTACATTTTCTTAACAAGACTTGCGGGAACGTGACCGGGACGGAAGCCGGGCATTTGTACCTTTTTGCCTAATTCCTTGAGAGACTTGTTAACGTTGGCTTCGTAGTCAGCCTTGGCCATGTTGATGGTGAGTTCGCCACTAACTTTGCCAATCTTTTGAAATTGAATATCCATTTTACTGTTTTCTGTTTGTATTTCAGTGTTATTACGCCTATTTATATAAGGACCCATCTGTTGCGTGTTGCTCCGAATGGCCTTATGGCATAAGCGGTGGCAAAATTAGCATTTTTCTTTGATAATGGGCGTAAAAGCGGCAATCTTTTTTCTGTTAGGAGGGTGTAATGTGTGGTGAGTATATAGTTTTTTCGTATAAAAGGGATAGTCCTACTGAATTTTTTGTACTTTTGCACACAAATAGTTATTTTGCTACAAAAACAAAAAGAATATAGCAATGTCAATGCAACATTCAAAAGAACTCATGAATCTTGCCGCCGATAATATACGTATATTGGCTGCGAGTATGGTAGAACGTGCAAAGTCGGGCCACCCGGGCGGTGCCATGGGCGGTGCAGATTTTATAAACGTGCTCTATTCCGAATTTCTTAACTTCGACCCCGAGGATGCCAAGTGGCGTTGCCGCGACCGTTTCTTCCTTGATCCTGGTCACATGTCGCCGATGCTATATTCACAATTGGCATTGATTGGCAACTATACAATAGATGAGCTGAAACAATTCCGCCAATGGGGCTCGGTTACTCCTGGACACCCGGAGGTGTGCCAAGAGCGTGGTATTGAAAACACGAGCGGTCCGTTGGGACAAGGTCATACCTTTGCCGTAGGTGCTGCTATCGCTGCCAAGGCGTTGTATGCACGTACTGGGAACCCTGGTTTTGACAAGGAAAAGATTTATGCCTATATATCAGATGGCGGTGTGCAAGAGGAAATATCGCAGGGCGCAGGACGTCTTGCGGGTCACCTTGGCTTGAATAACCTCATCATGTTTTTTGATGCCAATGAAATTCAGTTGTCAACCGAGACTTCGGCTGTGATTTCGGAGGATACAGGCATGAAGTATCGCGCTTGGAATTGGAATGTGCTGGAAATTGACGGCAATGATGCTGATCAAATCCGCGAGGCTCTGAAGGCTGCTAATGAAGAAACTGCACGTCCTACTTTGATTATCGGTCATTGTGTGATGGGCAAGGGCTGCCGCAAGGCTGATGGCACTTCGTACGAACATAACTGCAAGACACATGGTGCCCCGCTTGGCGATGGTGCGTATGTGAACACTATTAAGAATTTGGGCGGTGACCCTGAAAATCCCTTCGTTATTCGCGATGAGGTAAAACAGATGTACGAAGAGCGCAAGGCCGAACTTCGTAAGATTGTAGCTGCCCGCCGTGCTGAAGAAAATGAGTGGGAGAAGAATAATGCTGAAAAGGCATCGCAACTCAATGATTGGTTGGCTCGCAAACTGCCCAATATACCTTGGGAAACTGTGGAACAAAAGCCTAATTCGCCCACACGTAATGGTTCTTCAGCTTGCTTGAGCTTGCTTTCAGAGTATGTGCCCAACATGATTGTATCGTCTGCTGACCTTTGTAACTCGGATAAGACAGACGGCTTCTTGAAGCATACAACAGAAATCACCCGTACCAACTTTGCTGGTGGTTTCTTGCAAGCTGGTGTGTCGGAACTGACAATGGCTTGTGTTTGCATAGGTATGATGCTGCATGGTGGTATCATAACTGCCATGGGTACATTCTTCGTGTTCTCAGACTACATGAAGCCCGCCATACGTATGGCTGCGCTGATGGAAGTGCCTGTTAAGTTTGTTTGGACACACGATGCTTTCCGTGTAGGTGAAGATGGCCCAACTCACGAACCTGTGGAGCAGGAGGCTCAAATTCGCTTGATGGAGAAGTTGAAAAATCACAGCGGACGCGACAGTGTACGTGTACTCCGCCCCTGTGACGTGCATGCTGTAACAGAGTGCTGGCGCATGGCCATGGAAAACATGGATACACCGACTGCCATGATTTTCAGCCGTCAGAATGTGAACGACTTGCCTGCTGGTACTGATTATCACGAGGGTATATTGCATGGCGCTTATGCCGTAGTGAAGGAAGCAAATCCCGATGTAATACTCGTGGCATCAGGTTCGGAAGTGGCTACTTTGGTTGATACTGCAGCTCTGCTTAAGGCTGATGGTGTTCGTGCCCGTGTAGTTAGTTGTCCGAGCGAAGGTCTGTTCCGCCGTCAGAGCAAGGAATATCAAGAGGCTCTGTTGCCAACGGGTGGCAAGATCTTTGCCCTCACGGCAGGTTTGCCAGTGACCTTTGAAGGCATAGCAGGCTCAAACGGTAAGGTATATGGCTTGGAAAGTTTCGGTTTCAGCGCTCCTTACAAGGTGCTTGACGAGAAACTCGGATTTACGCCTCAGAATATCCATAAGGAAGTATTGGCGTACTTGAACAAGTAAAATCAAATAAGAAAATGGTAGGACTTGCAAGTGATCATGCTGGTTTTGAACTGAAACAGTATGTAAGGGAGTACCTTGAAGCCAAGGGAATTGAATATAAAGATTATGGTACATATTCGACAGACAGTTGCGACTATCCTGATTTTGCACATGCGCTGGCCCGTGGCATAGAGCAGTGTGAGGTAGATAAGGGTATTGCAATTTGTGGCAGTGGCGAAGGTATCTCGATGACTCTGAATAAACACCAACGTATTAGAGCTGCATTGGTGTGGATTCCTGAAATAGCCCACATGACGCGTTTGCACAACGATGCGAATGTGTTGGTTATGCCCGGACGCTATATCGATACGAAGGTGGCACACGACATAATGGACGAATTCTTCAATACAGAGTTTGAAGGTGGACGCCATGTGCGCAGAATAGAGAAAATTCCAGTGTAGTTAGTTGAAAAATCAGAGTGAATGCGTTCTAAATCAGTAAGATTTCGTATCTTTGCAGTCGCTTTGGCAAAAATAATATTAAACTAAATACATTAAACTGGAATGACTAAATCAGAAATCATCAAGGCTATAGCAAGCAAGAAGGGTTTCGACCGCGACACTGTGTCGAAGGTGTTGGAGGCTTTCACAGGCGAAATAAAGACAGCGTTGCTCGATGGTAAGAGCGTAAGTATGCGTGGCTTTGGCACATTCTATTTGAAGCATCGTGCTGAAAAGACTGCCCGTAACATGCAAAATAATACCACTATCATCATACCAGAGCACGATATTGCTGCATTTAAGCCTGCTAAGGAGTTTGCCGTGTCGGTGAAAGATAAAAGTCAGAAAGCTTAAAATATAACTAACATAATTAACCATAAAACGTAATAGGTATGCCTAACGGAAAAAAGAAGAAAAGACACAAGATGTCTACTCACAAACGTAAAAAAAGACTGCGCAAGAATCGTCATAAGAGCAAGTAAAGGCTCGACGGCTCTCAGCAAGAGTCTCTTTTAACCCACCAACGAGTAAACGAGCTAAAGTTATGGCTCCGAAAGGAGCATGATTACTCGTTTGCTCGTTCTTTTTTACTTAAATGAAGGTAGCTGGTGCACAGTTAATATTTGATGTGTGGGCAGACTACTTTCGAAAGAATTATATTTATATTCATGACAAGCGAAGTTATTGTAGATGTTACGAAAAAGGATATTTCCATCGCGTTGCTCGAGGATAAAAGACTCGTTGAGTACCAGCGCGAGGGACGTTCTGAGCATTTTTCGGTAGGAAACATCTATTTGGCAAAGGTGCGCAAGCTCATGCCAGGACTGAATGCTTGCTTCGTGAATGTTGGTTTTGAGCGTGATGCCTTTCTGCATTATTTGGACTTGGGCACACGCTATCATGCTCAAGAGAAATATCTGCAGTTAATTGCAGATGGGCGACGCAATGTGACACTCGACAAGGTGGGCAAACAGCCTGACCTGGACAAGGACGGCAGTATACAAAACACGCTGAAAGTTGGACAGGAAATATTGGTGCAGATAGTGAAAGAACCTATCAATACCAAAGGTCCACGATTGACTTCGGAACTTTCATTTGCAGGCCGTTTTCTTGTATTGATTCCGTTTAGCGAAAAGATATCGGTATCGTCGAAAATCAAGTCGGGAGCTGAACGCACGCGATTGAAACAGCTCATTCAAAGCATTAAACCTAAGGGCTTTGGCGTGATTATACGTACGGTGGCTGAGAACATGCGTGTGGCGGAACTCGACAACGAAATGCGAATTTTGCTCAAGCGTTGGGAAAACACCATAGCTAAGGTGAAGCAAACTCGCCGCGAGGCATTGACCTTGCCACAGTTGGCCTATGAGGAGACAAGTCGCACTGTAGCTTTGCTGCGTGACTTGTTTAATCCTTCGTATGAGAACATTTATGTCAACGATCAGACGGTGTTCAACGAGGTGCGCAACTATGTGAGCTTGATTGCTCCTGAGTGTAAGGATATTGTGAAATTGTATAAGGGGGTTGTGCCCATATTCGACAATTTCTCGGTGACCAAACAGATTAAGACTTCGCTCGGTCGCACCGTAACATACAAGCATGGCGCCTACTTGATAATAGAACAGACTGAGGCTTTGCATGTTGTTGACGTGAATAGTGGTAATCGATCAAAAAGCTCGGAAGGACAGGAGGTTAATGCGCTTGATGTGAACCTTGGTGCCGCAGACGAATTAGCACGCCAGTTGCGCTTGCGCGATATGGGTGGTATCATTGTGGTCGACTTTATTGACATGAACTTGCCCGAAAATCGCCAAAAACTTTACGAGCGCATGGTTGAGAACATGCGTAAGGATCGTGCTAAGCATAGCATTTTGCCGCTCTCGAAGTTTGGATTGATGCAGATTACGCGTCAGCGTGTGCGTCCGGTAATGGATGTCAACGTGGAGGAAACTTGTCCTACTTGTGGTGGCACAGGAAAAATTAAGCCCAGCATATTGTTTACTGATTCTCTTGAAACTAAGATTGACACTTTGGTAAACAAACTTGGCATCAAGCGTTTCCGCCTTTATGTGCACCCGTTTGTAGCTGCATATATAAACCAGGGATTTTTCTCAATCAAAAGACGCTGGCAAATGAAGTATGGTATGGGCGTAAGGGTTTATCCCAACCAAAAATTAGCTTATTTGCAATATGCTTTTTATAACACGAACGGCGAGGAAATACTGATGAACCAACATAATGACATGAAGTAAGAACAGTATTAAAACAAAACAAAAGTGATGCCCCAGAAAACTATTATGAGTTTTTTGGGGCGTTATTTGTTGTGTGGTGCTTAGAAATGCCGATATTTGCAAATGTGTGCAGGGTACTCTGCATTCGTTATTATCATTAAAACAAAATATGGATAACATGCAACCAATACAAAATTATCGGGCTTGTGCAAACAGGTATGATGCAGCAGACATCTTGTACAAGCGGTGTGGAAAGAGTGGTGTGCTCTTGCCAAAGGTAAGTTTGGGCTTCTGGCATAATTTCGGGGGTGACGATTTGTATGCTCGTTGCCGTGAAATAGCGCATTATGCTTTTGACCATGGTATTACGCACTTTGACTTGGCAAACAATTATGGCCCACCTCCAGGTAGTGCAGAAGAAACTTTGGGACGCCTTCTGCGTGACGATTTTGCTCCTTATCGTGACGAATTGTTTATTGCAACTAAGGCCGGATATGACATGTGGCCCGGACCATACGGAAATTGGGGGTCGCGCAAATATTTGATGTCAAGTCTTGACCAAAGTTTGAAGCGTATGGGCATTGAATATGTAGACTTGTTCTATAGCCATCGTTATGATCCAAACACACCTTTGGAGGAGACATTGCAAACTATGGTCGATGTGGTTAAGCAAGGTAAGGCTTTGTATCTTGGCATAAGTCGTTGGCCGTTGGAGGCTCTGAAGTTTGCTTGCCAATATTTGAAGGAACATGATTGCCCGCTCTTGATTTATCAAGGACGCTTAAACTTGATAGATCGTGCACCGCAGGATCAAGGTATATTGGATTGCTGCGCAGAACAGGGCATAGGCTTTATTTCGTTTTCGCCTTTGGCACAGGGGCTGCTAACAGACCGTTATATCAATGGCATTCCTGCTGATAGCAGAATGGCTAAGGAGCATTTTTTGAAACATTCGGCTCTTACACCAGAATTGTTGGACAACTTAAAGGCATGGAATATGGAAGCGGCTGCTCAGGGGAAGACCCTGGCAGAAGAAGCGCTTGCATGGATATTGCGCCAAAAGGGTGTAACAAGTGTGCTCGTAGGTGCAAGTTCGGCAGCACAACTTGAGAAGAATATGCAGTGCGTGTATGATTGTTGATAACACGCAACTCTTTTTCAAGTCAAGCAAAAAGCCCCAATGGCACTTGACTTCATCACTTTTTTGTGCCATCACATAGCGCATATCGGAAATCAGCGAGTTACGTTATTTGATTGGGTGACGCATTGACGAAGTCTGCAAAAAGACGCTACCACTAAACGCAAGCACTAATGGGGGCGACGCGTCCCGAGGCTGCTGATAAAATAGCGGTTTATAGAGTTAAGTCTTCCTTTTCGAGCCTATTTTAGGCTCGTATGGGAGACTTTAATCGATGCCTCTGAAATAT
>ENA-ORMX01000451-ORMX01000451.1-human-gut-metagenome-genome-assembly--contig:-NODE-451-length-31318-cov-71.542015_pt1 | contig 31318 bp, 30 predicted proteins | sample MGYA00242108_ERZ509007 | MGnify/ENA primary metagenome ERZ509007 (study PRJEB26280, sample SAMEA2338745) | human gut metagenome | biome: human gut; feature: human-associated habitat; material: faeces...
GCGAGCTGGGTTCAGAACGTCGTGAGACAGTTCGGTCTCTATCTATCGTGGGCGTGGGAGTTTTGAGTGGTGCCGTCACTAGTACGAGAGGACCGTGATGGACAGACCTCCGGTTTACCAGTTGTGCCGCCAGGCGCACCGCTGGGTATCTGAGTCTGGATTGGATAAGCGCTGAAAGCATCTAAGTGCGAAGCCAGCCGCAAGATGAGAACTCCATTGAGGGTCGTCATAGACGATGACGTTGATAGGACGCAGGTGTAAAGACGGCGACGTCAAAGCCGAGCGTTACTAATTGCCCGAAACTTTTCTTTCCACAGTTCATAGTTTCAACTGTATGAGTCTGTACAGGTATTCATTGCAGGTTTTTGCTTGTCGATATACGTCATAACCCATTATCAGGTGGTTATTGCGGTGGGGTTCCACCTCTTCCCATTCCGAACAGAGAAGTTAAGCCCACTTGCGCCGATGGTACTGCAATGCAATGCGGGAGAGTAGGTAGCCGCCTCCTTTTATAAGAAACCTCAGTTATCTTTTGATAATTGAGGTTTTTTTTGTATCTTTGCATCCATACTTTGTCACATTTTGATCTTTGATTCGTTCTAATCTTTGGTTCATTCTGTATATGAGTGATGTCCGTTCTTTGGTGTATCTCTTTTGGGGTTTACACCGATCTTTGTGACATTTCAATTTTGAAATTATATATTTGTTATTCATTCTAAGTGATTATGCTTTATTTTTTGAAATCTTCATGGATTTGGCTGAAACGATGTACTCATTGTCGCGGTTTTGGTGTTCAGTCTCCTTCGGCGTATCGGTTTATCCGTTACGTCATAAATGAGCATTATCCTTATTATGCTTATGAAGAATTGAAGGTGCATATGAATATGTTGTCCAAACATCAACATAAGTTGGGGAGGCTGTTCTTTCGTTTAGCTAATTTTTGGCAGCCAGATTTCTGCTACTGTGATCAACCTCAGTTTTTGAAGTATGCTCAGGCCGGATGTCATCGAATGAAGTCAGGTGCGATTTCTGAATTTTTGGAAAAAAGTGCATTTCGTTGCGTTCCGAACACGGACCGCATACTGATTTGGGTTGACCTGGAATATGCAGCTGATGTGCTTGACGAATTGTTGACCAAATGCACATCTCAAACCTTGTTGGTAGTTAATGGTATTAACAATAAGAATCGTGCTTTGTGGAAAAAACTTCAGGCTGATGTACATGTCGGTATTACTTACCATCTATATTATTGTGGCATTGTGTTTTTCGATAAGTCCGTTTACAAGCAGCATTATGAGGTGAATTTTTGATTATTGTGGGCAAATATGGATAAAATAATGTAATAATTGCATTATTCTTCTGTTTTATTAAGAAAAAATGCTCCAAATGCTTGCAGATAAAATATATTTTATTACTTTTGCACGCAAATATAAATCTAAAAAAAGACAGCTATGTATTGGACACTTGAATTAGCTTCGAAGCTTGAAGATGCACCATGGCCTGCTACAAAGGAAGAGTTGATAGATTATGCAACTCGTTCGGGTGCGCCTCTGGAGGTTCTGGAGAATTTGCAGGAGATAGAAGATGAGGGTGATGTCTATGAAAGCATTGAGGACATTTGGCCCGATTATCCTTCAAAGGATGACTTCTTATGGAATGACGACGAATATTAAAAAAGTCGATGATAGGGCTGCTCATTTTGGGCAGCCTTTATCGTTTGCACTTTGTACTATCTTGTGTTTCCCGTATATATTATATATAAATAGGTATATAAGATATGTTGTTACTATAAAAAGGTATTCTATCTTTAGGATGGTTATTATTATTCTGTTTACCTTATAATGATATGTGGTAAAACGAATATTGCCTATATACAATAAAAATCGTATTATTTCGTTATTTAATTGTGTTGAAACGTCTCATTATATTATACGTCCTGTTGCTGGGTGTTCTGTCTGTGAATGCTCAGTATGATCCTTCGTTTAGTCATTATTTCGATATGGAGCCTTCTTTTAATCCAGCTTCAGTTGGAAAACAGGCTAAATTGAACGTAACGGGCGCTTATGCCATAGACCTTGCAGGTTATGAACACAACCCACGAACGATGTATGTATCGGCTGACATGCCTTTTTATCTTTTGAAAAACTATCATGGCGTAGGTCTTCAACTGATGAACGATCAGATAGGCCTTTTCACCCATCAGCGCCTGGCAGCCCAATATGCCTTCAAGCGAAGACTTTTTGGTGGAATGTTGAGTGCAGGTATACAGGCAGGTTTTATCTCTGAAAGTTTCGATGGAAGCAAGGTGGATGTTGAGGAAGGCAACGACCCTGCTTTACCGAAGACTAATGTAAATGGAAATTCTGTTGATATTGGTGCAGGTGTTTACTATATGCATGGCGCTTGGTACGTAGGCGTTTCTGCCCAGCACCTCACTTCTCCCAAGATAGAGTTAGGTGAAACCAATGAAATAGACATCTCTCCTGTATATTATTTGACAGGAGGATACAATATTAAGTTGAGAAATCCGTTTTTATCAGTGAAGCCTTCTGCTCTTGTGAAGTATGACGGAGTAGCTTGGCGAGGAGATGTTAGTTGTCGTCTGGTGTATACTCATGAGAAGAAGATGCTCTATGGAGGCGTCTCTTATAGTCCCACCAATTCTGTGACCGGCCTCATAGGTGCCCGTTTTCATGGTGTTGTGTTAGGTTATAGCTATGAGTTCTATACTTCAGCCATCTCACCAGGTAATGGTAGCCACGAACTCTTTGTAGGTTATCAGACCGATATCAATCTTGTTAAAAAAGGAAGAAACAAGCACAAAAGCGTAAGAATATTATAAGCAAACATGAATATGAAGAAATGTATATTATCCCTCTGTTCGGCAGTAGCTCTCTTGGCATTAACTGGATGCTTTGGAGCCAAGTCAGCCTCGGTCTCCGGTAGAGGCGGTGAGGTAGTGGGCGTCGGTGGAAGGAATTTTGCAGAACCAGCACCTTATGGAATGGTAAAAATCAATCGAGGATTCCTGAAGATGGGATTAGAAACAGAAGATTCGCTGTGGGGAGAGAAAACACCTCGCAAGGAAGTTTCTGTAGATGGTTTCTGGATGGATGATACCGAAATCACAAATTCAGAGTACAAGCAGTTTGTATCCTATGTGAGGGATTCTATTCTTCGTACCCGTTTGGCAGATCCCGCCTATGGTGGCGATGAAACCTATATGATTACTGAGGACAAGCAGGGTAATCCTGTAACTCCGCGTGTCAACTGGAAGAAACAACTTCCCAAGAAACCTAACGAAGATGAGCAGCGGGCGATAGAGAGTCTTTATGCTGTCAATCCTGTTACGGGGGAGAAATTGATAGACTGTCGCCAGTTGAACTATAAATATGAGATTTATGACTATACAGCTGCGGCTTTGCGTCGCAACCGTATCAATCCACAGGAGCGAAACCTGAATACAGATATCAATATTGATCCAAACGAGGTGGTGATGATATCCAAGGATACAGCTTATGTGGATGATGAAGGAAAAATCGTCAGTGAAACCATTAACCGTCAGTTGTCGGGTCCTTGGGATTTCCTCAACACCTACATTGTTAATGTATATCCCGATACTACTTGTTGGGTCAACGATTTCAGAAACTCAGACAATGAGACTTATCTGAGAAGCTATTTCAGCAATCCAGCTTATAACGACTATCCCGTAGTAGGTGTTACCTGGGAACAGGCCAATGCCTTCTGTGCATGGCGTACAGATTATCTGCTGAAAGGCTTAGGCCCTGAGGCAAGGTTCGTTCAGCGTTACCGTCTCCCTACTGAGGCAGAATGGGAGTTTGCCGCTCGAGGTAAGGATCAGAACGAGTTTCCCTGGGACAACAAGGATGTAAAGAACGGCGATGGTTGTTTCTATGCCAACTTTAAACCCGATCGTGGTAACTACACCAAGGATGGCAATCTGATAACCAGCAAGGTGGCTATATATTCACCCAATTCCAATGGCTTGTATGATATGGCCGGTAATGTGGCAGAATGGACCAGCACAGTATTTACAGAGGCTGGAGTTGATGCAATGAACGACCTGAATCCTACTCTTGTCTACAATGCAGCCAAGGAAGATCCCTATCGTCTGAAAAAGAAGAGTGTACGCGGAGGGTCATGGAAAGATCCAGAGTCATTTATCCGTTCTGCATGGCGTTCCTGGGAATATCAGAATCAACCACGGTCATATATAGGATTCAGATGTGTGAGAAGTCTTGCTTCCACATCGAGTGCTAAACAAAAAACAATAAAAACAAAGAAAAGGAGATAATAGCCATGGGCGAATATAGTAAATTCAATATCGTATACCGTCTGCAAAGATGGATGGACAGTGTGCCTGGTCAGACCTTTCTGAACTATGCTTACAGTTGGGGTGCTTCTGTCGTTATTGCTGGTGCGTTGTTTAAGTTGACCCACCTGCCTGGAGCTAATTTCATGATGTTCCTTGGTATGGGAACCGAGGTTGTGGTATTCTTTCTTTCCGCCTTCGACCGTCCTTTCGACAAGACTGCTGACGGGCGAGATATCCCTACTCATGTGACTGAGGAATATCTTGAGACAGGTAAGGTGACCTATGAAGAAGGACGTGTTGCTTCCTCTCAGGCTTCACCTGTTGGTAATGTTCAGCCTTCTGTCGTTGTCGTAGGCAATCCTCAGGCCTCTTCTTCTGCATCAACTATCAGTATGGCAGATCCTGAGGTAAGCGATTCTCTCGAGAAGCCTGTTCAGACAGTGGCCTGTGGCAGTGATGATAGCACGCAGCAGTCTGTAGCCAATGGTGTCTGGATAGAAAGTCAGCAGAATACTACTCCCGAGATGGCCGAGGCTCAAAGCAACTATGTGGAAGAGTTGAAGAAGTTGGTAGAGACCTTGGAGAAGGTGAATGAGCAGAGCAACCGACTTACTCGTGACAGCGAGGAGATGGAGAATCTGAACCGTACTCTTACCGGTATCAGTAAGGTTTATGAAATGCAGTTGAAGGGTGCCAGTCAGCAAATTGGCACTATCGACCAGATAAATGAGCAGAGTCGCAAGATGGCTCAGCAGATAGAGCAACTCAACAAGATCTATACTCGTATGATTGAGGCGATGACTGTCAATATGAGGGCAGCCGCACCCCATGTGAGTGAAGATTAAAAAGCATAGAGATACGAACTCTCTCTCTCTACGGACGAAGAGGGAGAAAACAAGTGAAATAAGCAAATTAAAGAATGGCAATAAAGAAAAGACCTATATCGCCTCGCCAGAAGATGATCAACCTGATGTATCTCGTCTTGATGGCTATGCTGGCATTGAACATCTCGACCGAGGTGCTCAATGGATTTTCTATAGTAGAGGAGAGTCTGAACCGTACAACAGCCAACTCTTCTGCCGAGAATGCTGCCTTATATAGTAATTTTGCTGATCAGATGAAGCAGAATCCTGCCAAGGTAAAGGCATGGTTTGAGAAGGCGACACAGGTTAAGGAAATGAGCGATTCGCTCTACAACTTTGCCCAGCAGCTGAAGGAAGCCATCGTGCGTGAAGCTGATGGAAGCGATGGAGATGTATTGCATATAGAGAATAAGGATAATCTTGAGGCGGCAGGTATAGTGATGCTGGCTCCTGGTTCTGGTAAGGGTGGCAAATTATATCGTGCCATCAACAGCTATCGTGATCGTATATTGATGATGGTCACCGATGAGCATCAGAAGAAAATCATCCAGAGCAATCTTTCTACCCGTGTGCCTAAGGATGCAAAGAATTTGGGCAAGAACTGGCAGGAGTACATGTTTGAGAATATGCCCGTGGCAGCAGCCGTTACTTTGTTGTCTAAGTTGCAGAGCGATGTTCGTTATGCCGAGGGTGAAGTGTTGCATACCTTGGTTTCCAATATCGACATGAAAGATATAAGAGTCAACAAGCTTGACGCCTTTGTCATTCCCGAGAAGACAACTCTTTATCCTGGCGAGCGTTTCAATGCCAACATCGTGATGGCTGCAGTCGATACAACTCAGCAGCCTGAGATCTATGTCAATGGAGTGAGAGTGAACACTGCTCATGGTCAGTATTCGTTCACAGCAGGTGGAGTTGGCGAGCACCAGTTTGGTGGCTATATCCTGATGCAGAATGCCAGAGGCGATGTGATGCGTCGAAACTTCCTGCAGAAGTATACTGTAATTCCTGCACCTAATACAGCCACAGTGGCAGCAGATATGATGAATGTATTGTATGCAGGTTTCCAGAATCCTGTCAGCATCAGTGTGCCAGGAGTTCCTGCCAATGCTGTATCTGCAACCATGACAGGTGGCTCGTTCATATCGAAGGGCAACGGACGTTTTGTGGCAGTACCATCAGCAGTGGGTAAGGACGTGACGATACATGTTACTGCTCGTGACAAGGGGCAGACGAGAACGATGCCTCCATTTGTATTCCATGTAAGGAAACTACCCGATCCAACAGCTTACTTGGCTTTGGGTACCAACCGCTTCCGAGGTGGTGTCTTGTCGAAAGCTTCCCTGATGGGCGCTTCAGGTATTCATGCGGCAATTGATGACGGATTATTGGATATTCCTTTCCGTGTATTGAGTTTTGAGACTGTTTTCTTCGACAATATGGGTAATGCAGTACCTTTGGCTTCGGCTGGAGCCAATTTCTCTGTGCGTCAGCGTGAGGAGTTCCGCAGACTGTCGAGAAACCGTCGTTTCTATATCTCTCACATCAAGGCTGTGGGGCCTGATGGAATTACCCGTAACCTCCCTGCAGCCATGGAGGTGATTGTGAGGTAGAGAGATGCAAAGAGTGAAGAATCTTATTGTTTAGAAATAAAGATATTATAATGAGAAAGATATTTTTGTTATTGATGCTTGCGGGGCTGACAATCGGTGCGAATGCCCAGCCAGAAGCTCGTAGACAGGCACAGCAGAAAGCCAAGCAGCAGTCGAATGCCAACAACATGACGACCCGTGCGCAGATAATGTTCCCTACATCGGCCACCATGGGCGACGATGTGGTATGGAGACGTGATATCTATCGTGAGCTCGACTTAAATGATGATGCCAATGCACCATTGTATTATCCTGTGGAGCCTGTCGGTGGTCAGATGAATCTCTTTACCTATATGTTCAAGCTGATGTTGAGCGGTCGTGTTCGTGCCTATCAGTATCGCTTGGATGGTCATGAGAGTTTCAACTACGAGGATCGTGTAGTACCCAAGGCTTTTATGGACAATTATCACATCTATTATGAGCGTAAGAATGGAGCTTTGACCCTCGATGACAGCGATATTCCTTCTCGTGAGGTAAAGTCTTACTATGTGAAAGAAGCCACATACTACGACCAGCATACTGCCACATTCCATACCAAGGTAATCGCCTTGTGTCCTATTATGACACGTGAAGACGATTTTGGTGATGCCGGAACCAAGTATCCTCTCTTCTGGATGAAGTATTCTGACCTTGCTCCCTATCTCTCCAAGCAGCAGATAATGACGAGCAATCTCAATAATGCTGCCATGATGAGTATAGACGATTATTTTGTCAAGAACCAGTATAAGGGCAAGATATACAAGACGACCAATATGTTGGGTAAAACCTTGGCTCAATATTGTCCTACCGATTCAGCTCTGAGCAAGGAGCAGAAGAAGATAGAGTCAGAGTTGGCTGCCTTCGAGAAGAATATCTGGGGCGATCAGGCGCGCAAAGATTCTCTTGACAGTATTGCCAATGCCGACAAGAAGAATGCGAAGGGCGTGAAGGGTGTGAAGAAGAATCGCAGAAGCAGAACTTCTGGTTCTTCGTCTACAGTCAAGACCCGTCGTCAGCGCAGTTCCGGTTCGTCAGGATCCAGTACAGCTCGAGTTTCGGTTCGTCGTCAGCGTCATTAATAATAGGTTTATAATATAAGGTATGAAGAAAGTATTATCATTTATTGTGTTGGCGGTTTCGCTCTTCTTTGCTAATCCTGCTCAGGCACAGATTAAGTTAGGTGTGAAGGGTGGCTTGAATGTCAGCAATTTGAAGCTCAGTAGAGACAACTGGGATGCGGAAAACCGTGCAGGATTTTTCTTTGGTCCTATGGTTAAGGTGACAGTGCCTATTACAGGCTTAAGTTTTGACGTTGCCGCTTTATATGATCAGAAGGAGGCTAAGGTGAAAGTTGCCGACGATGTTGTGGGCGGAACTTATAATTCAACCACAGTTACACAAAAATTCATTGATATTCCTGTGAATGTCCGTTATGGTTTTGGGCTGAGCAGTCTGGCTAATATCTTCCTTTTTGCAGGTCCGCAGTGGGGAATCAATGTAGGAAATAAGAATTTCAAATGGGATGAATCCAGCAGCTATTCCTTGAAAAAGGCAAACTTTAGTGTGAATGTGGGCGCCGGTGTAACTTTGTTGAGCCATCTGCAGGCTTCAGTCAACTACAACATTGAATGCAACAAGTCCGGCAGTATGGATATGGGAGTTTCTGATGCCAGTGGTAATCCTGTTGTCGTGAAGGGAAGAAACAATACATGGCAGATTTCTCTTGGCTATTGGTTCTAAGCATAGGAGATACATATTAAAATATATAAAAGCAGATACCTGATGTTGGGTATCTGCTTTTTTATTGTTACCTTTGCAGGGTATGAAGTATGTCGATGTCATATTGCCCTTGCCGCTACCTGGCATGTTTATCTATTCTGTCCCCGAAGTGATGGAAGGGTGTGTTGTTTTTGGTAAACGGGTGCTTGTGCCATTGGGCAAGAGCAAGAAGTACATTGCCATGGTGGTAAAGGTGCATCAGGAGAAGCCGTCCTTTAAGGTCAAGCCGATAGAGCAGGTGCTGGATGCTACTCCCACACTTCTTGACCGGCAGTACAGGTTATGGTCGTGGATATCCAACTATTATATGTCACCTTTGGGCGATGTATATAATGCCGCAATGCCTGCAGGCATGAAGTCTGCAGAGAAGTTCAAACCCAGGATGGAATTGTATGTGGAGCTTACGAGCAAATACCGCAACGAAGCTTCCCTGCATGTGGCTCTTAACATGTTGCAGCGTGCCCTGAAGCAATCTAAAGCCCTTGCTACATTTCTCAGCCTTTCCCATTGGGACAGTCTTGAGAGCGATACGCCTCGCGAAGGCATCAAGAAGGTCACCAAGGAAGAACTGATGAATGAGGCTCATTGCACTTCTGCCATCGTCAAATCGCTCATCGACCGCGACATCCTCTTTACTTACGAGGAGGAGGTGGGACGACTGAATACCTCAGGTGAGAGTCACTTCGAGCAGATCAAACCACTTTCCATAGCCCAGCAGGAAGCTTACAACAAGATTCTCATTCAGATGATGAAGAAAAACGTGGTGCTTCTTCATGGCGTGACTTCGAGTGGCAAGACCGAGGTGTATATCCACCTCATCAAGCAGGCTCTCGACAATCACAAGCAGGTGCTTTATCTTCTGCCCGAGATAGCTCTCACGGTACAGATCATGGAACGTCTGCACAAAGTTTTTGGCGATCGTCTTGGCATTTATCATTCCAAGTATAGCGATGCCGAACGAGTGGAGATATGGCAGAAACAGATGTCAGCCCATCCCTACGATGTTATTCTTGGGGCTCGAAGTGCAGTCTTTCTTCCTTTTCAGAATCTCGGACTTGTCATCATCGACGAGGAACACGAAACATCCTTTAAGCAACAAGACCCTGCCCCCCGCTATCATGCCCGCAGTGCTGCTATTGTGTTGGCAGGTATGTATCCCGACTGTAAGGTTCTTTTGGGTACAGCCACACCCTCTATGGAGAGTTATTACAATGCGCAGGAAGGCAAGTACGGATTGGTGGAACTCAAAACCCGATACAAGGACATACAGTTGCCCGAAATCCAGGTGGTGGATGTAAAGGATTTGCGGCATCGCAAGATGATGACTGGTGCCTACTCTCCTCAACTTTTAGCAGCCATACGCGAGGCTTTGTCGCATGGCGAGCAGGCCATTCTGTTCCAGAACCGTCGTGGTTTTGCACCGATGGTGGAATGTAAGGTATGCGGATGGGTGCCTAAGTGCAAGAACTGCGATGTGTCGCTTACACTTCATAAGAATATCAACCTGCTCACCTGTCACTATTGCGGATATACTTATCCTGTGCCAGTGGAGTGCCCCAACTGTGGAAGTACAGAACTCATGGGGCGAGGTCTGGGTACCGAGCGCATCGAAGACCAACTGACGGATATCTTTCCCGAGGCTCGTATCGCCCGTATGGATTTGGACACCACCCGTACCCGCAATGCTTACGAGCGGCTGATAGATGATTTCTCGTCGGGTAAGACCAATCTTCTCATTGGCACCCAGATGATCTCCAAGGGACTGGATTTCGACAAGGTGAGTGTGGTGGGCATACTGAATGCCGATTCCATGTTCAATTATCCCGACTTCCGAGCCTACGAGCATGCCTTTATGATGATGGCTCAGGTGAGCGGAAGGGCCGGGAGAAAGGGCAAGCGAGGCAAGGTGATATTGCAGACCAAGTCGCCCACGTTGCCTGTCATCTCGCAGGTGGTTCATAACGATTATGCAGGCTTCTACCAAGACTTGTTGGAGGAACGAAGGGCTTTCCATTATCCTCCTTTCTACCATCTTGTCTATGTCTTCCTGAAGCATAAGCACGAGCAGGTATGCCATCAGGCGAGTATGGAGTTGGGACAGACTTTGCGCTCTTGGTTTGGCGACAGGGTCCTTGGGCCCGACAAGCCAGCGGTGGCAAAGGTGAAGACCATGAACATCCGTAAGATTGTTATCAAACTCGAGAATGGTATCGACCAGAAGAAGGTGCGCGAATATCTGAGATATGCCCAGGAGCAAATGTCGAAGGACCCTCGCTATGGCGCATTGCAGATTTACTATGATGTCGACCCCATGTAGACTGATATGATGGCAATGATCTTGTCTTTGTATAGAGCCAATGAATATAAAAATAAAAAAGGCTATCCCTTTCAAAAGATTGGGATAGCCTTTTGCGATTGTATGTAGTTATGCTTTTGGAATGTTGCTCTTAGAAGTTGATGTCGAGACCAACTGCGAAGACGTTGTTGTTACGGGTATAGTCAGAAGAGTAGTTCAAGCTTCTGTCTGCTGTGAGCTGTACCTTTTCTGTAGTCTTCTTGTGCTGATAGAATGTGTGGAAGTAAGCCACGTTGAGATCCATCTTCTTGTTGATGTGATAAACACCACCGATGGCAACAGAGTTGGAACTTACAACGAATGACTTGTCATCCATATACTCGTCAGACAAACCATAGTTGGTGTTCTGCCAACCTGTACTCAGAGTGATCTTCTTGTTGACGTCTACCTCTACACCGGCATTATATTCCAGGGTACCACGCTTCAACTCCTTGTTGCGGTTGTTGTAAGATGTGGCATTCTTGTCGTCGAACCAGTGGAAACCTACGTTTACTCTTACTGCATCTACAGGGCTGTAGCCTACTCCCAAAGCCAAGTAAGCAGGAATGTCGCCAGCAATCTTCTTGCCGTCCTCATATTCACCGATAGCCTTGTCTATCTTTGAGTCAAACTGAGTCTTCAATGTGACCATGGCTCCTTGAATTTTTGGGTTGCTCAGAATAGCGTCTGCAGCAGCCTCTGGCACACCATTAGCGATGTAGGCATTGCGCAGATTGTCGGGCAGGTTGCCGATACTTGGTATCTGATTTACTGATTTGTTCTTCAGACGTATACGGGTCTTGAACTCATATTTGGCAGAGAAGTTCCAACGGCCGGTCTTGTAATCTACGCCGATGATAGGAGTGAAGCCTACGCCACTCTGGTCGCAGCTCAACTCGATATTGGCAGAACTTTCCTTAGCAGGGTTGAGTACCTTATAAAGAGGCATTTGTCCTACCTGAATGTTCTCTACATAACCATAGTAATTGGTCAGGGCATAAACACCACGAACACCCAAGAATGCACTGAAGTTGTCGCTGAACTTATAAGCGGCACCTGCAGAGAGACCGTAGTAATACTGACGTCCGTGCATATAGCTGTTGTAGCTGTACTTACCTTCAGTTCCGAAGCACTGGTTGCTTGAGAATATGGCTGGTACACCATAAGCACCTGCTACCTGGTCGACAGCACCAGCCAGCTGGCAAGCTGCGATGGCAGTCTCGGCTACAATCTTCTCGAAAGAACCCAGTCCGTCGTCGAAGGTACACTTACCGCCACCACCGGTGAGGGCGAAGCTTGCCTGGAAAGACCATTTGCCCTTGTTGTAGGCATACTGGAAAGAAGGGATAACAGGAGCAAAAGCCGTACCCTTGAAATCGCGAGGAGTGATGGGATTGTTTACATTGTTGGTAAACAAAGCATAGTCATTGTTGATAGTACGTGTCTGGAAAGCCAACTGCCAGTTGATGGCGAGATGGTGACCTTCACCCATGAATACAACTCCGGCCGGATTGTAATAAACTCCGTCAATACCGATTGAAGCCTCACGGCTCATCATTCTGTTGAATGCTACGTGCTGGTTTGTGTTTGTGAGCAAACCACCTGCCAATGTAGGTGTTGCACAGGCCATCGCAATGGCAACACAAACTAATTTTAGTTTCTTCATTTTAATAATTTTAAATAAAAACGTCCGCAAAGGTAAGAAGAATGTTCTATTTGGATACAGAAAGGTGCGCTTATTTAAAACATATTAACAGAAAAAGAAGGTTTTGTTGCACAGATTTTAAAATATGTGCAGAGTTTTACTTCTGTTCGGGATAAGAAATAGGGGGACAAAAGTTGGTAATATTACCCAACTTTTGCAAGTAACAACTCAGCACCCCTATAGCCATGTGTTTTTACTTTAATTGCATACAAATTGTTTCCTGTTTGTTATGTTTTTGTTCTTAAACAACTATAAAAAGTCCGTTCAGAGCCTTTGAACGCACATTCAGAGCCTTTGAACGGACATTCAGAGCCTTTGAACGGACATTCAAAGCCTTTGAACGAACATTGCAAAGGTCGGAACAGAACTTTTTATAGGCTAAAGAGATCATTTATCTTTTTCGCTACTTTGTATCAAAAAAGATTCTGAAAAAGGTGTTACATTTAAAATATTTTATTTACCTTTGCAGACATATACCCATTCTGCTCACGCCGAGTTGAAGCTTTCGCTCTTTGTTGCTTATAAATCAATTGTTTCACATTAAAAAAGTACGATTATGGTACGACCCTTTGATGTAGAACAGGGCTAAGAGGAAAGCGATAGCTGACTATGTCTGTACACATGTTTCAAAAGAATATAAACTAAAATAATAGAACTATGAGAAATTTTACATTTAAAGGACTGCTTTTAACTGCGGTATTTATGTTGCTTGGCTATTTATCAATCCAAGCAGCTAATGACGACTTGATTACCAAGCAGATTACAATCAAGTTGGAAGAGGCAGGTACTTTGCCTAACAAGATTGCAAGTAGTGAGATGTATAAAATTACGAATCTGAAGATTATTGGTGAGATAAATGGTACGGATTGGAACATGATTCGTGAGATGGCAGGAAGAGATAATCGGGGATATGGTACAGAAGGAAAGCTTTCTGTATTAGATTTGTCTGAGGCGAAGATTGTAAAAGGTGGGGATAGTTATTATTCTGGTGATAATTGTTATACTTCTAATGATGAAATAGGCGAGTACGCATTCAAAGACTGTAGCAGATTAACGAGTTTAACCCTTCCTGTTGGTATTACCTCAATAGGCTATGACGCATTCGCATACTGTAGCGGATTAACGAGTTTAACCCTTCCTGCTGGTATTACTTCAATAGGCGAGTACGCATTCTATGGCTGTAGCGGATTAACGAGTTTAAACCTTCCTGCTGGTATTACCGAGATAGGCGAGAGCACATTCTCTGACTGTAGCGGATTAATGAGTTTAACCCTTCCTGATGGTATTACCTCAATAGGCATTAGCGCATTCGCATACTGTAGCGGATTAACGAGTTTAAACCTTCCTGCTGGTATTACCTCAATAGACAAGTACGCATTCCTGGACTGTAGCGGATTAACGAGTTTAACCCTTCCTGATGGTATTACCTCAATAGGCAGTCGCGCATTCTATGGCTGTAGCGGATTAACGAGTTTAACCCTTCCTGCTGGTATTACCTCAATAGGCGATGACACATTCTATGGCTGTAGCGGATTAACGAGTTTAACCCTTCCTGCCGGTATTACTTCAATAGGCGAGTACGCATTCTCTCGCTGTAGCGGATTAACGAGTTTAACCCTTCCTGCTGGAATTACCTCAATAGACAAGTACGCATTCTCTGGCTGTAGCAGATTAACGAGTTTAACCCTTCCTGCTGGTATTACTTCAATAGGCGAGTTCGCATTCTCTTACTGTAGCGGATTAACGAGTATATATGTATATGCAGAGAAAGTACCAAGAATAGGTCGTTATGCATTCGAAGGTTGTGCTTCCAGGAAATGTACACTTTATGTACCTAAGGGAACTTATGATAATTACAGGCTCTCTGAATTTGGCTACTTTGAGAATATAGTAGAATTCGATGCAACAGGTATCGACAAGACTACAACCTCTACTGATGTTGAGGAGGTATCTCGCTATTCTCTAAATGGTCAGCGATTGGCTGTTCCTGTTAAGGGCTTGAACATCGTGAAGTATAGCGACGGTACTGTGGGGAAGGTTGTTGTGAAGTAAAAAATCTTAATTGATAAATCGATATGAAAAGAGTGAGGGTGCGTCAGCAGTCAATGACGCACCCTCGTTTCTTTTATGCAAAAATATTACTTGTTCAGGTGTGGATAGGAAATCCTGGTGTGGTAGATGGATTTCAGTCGCTCGATGAGTACAGACTTGGCCAAGGCTATGTCGCGGAAGGTGATAGGGCACTCCCTGAAGAAACCGTCTGCTACTTGACTGTCTATCAACTTGTTGGTGAGCGTGCTGATACTCTCCTCTGTATATTCATTGAGTGAGCGCGAGGCTGCCTCCACGGTGTCTGCCATCATCAGGATGGCCTGCTCGCGGGTGAAGGGGTTAGGGCCAGGATACTGGAACATCTCCTTGTCCACCTGCTCGTCGGGGTGCTCGTTACAATAATTAATATAGAAATACTTGGTGAGTCCTGTGCCGTGGTGGGTAGAGATGAAGTCCTTGATGATGCCTGGCAGATTGAATTTCTCGGCAAGCTTCAGTCCTTCCGTAACGTGGCTGATGATGATTTGTGCGCTCTCCAGGTCGGAGAGTTGGTCGTGAGGATTGACACCAGCTTGGTTTTCGGTAAAGAATACAGGATTGGTCATCTTGCCGATGTCATGATAGAGCGCACCGGTACGTACCAGCAGACTGTTGGCATGAATACGGTTGGCAATTTCGGCAGCCAGGTTTCCCACGGTGATGGAATGCTGGAAGGTGCCAGGAGCTATCTCGCTCAGGTTTCGGAGCAGTCCCTTGTTGGTGTTGGAAAGCTCGAAGAGTGTCACGTTGGAGATGAATCCAAACATCTTCTCGATGAGGTACATCATCGGGTAGGAGAGCAGCAGGAAGATGCCGTTGATAATAAAATAGGTGTACATGCTCGGGTCGATGTTGAACACCTGGTTGTCCTGCATGAGCTGTAGAGCCAAGTAGACGATGCAACTCGATATGGTGACGAGTATGGCTGTGATGAATATCTGCGACCGCTTGGACAGTTCGCGGAGCGAGTAGATGGCCACCAGTCCCGATGCTAACTGCACGATGATGAACTCGTACTGATACTTTACAGCTGCGGCACAGATAAGAATCATCGTGACATGGGTGATGAATGCCGTTCGGGAATCCATAAACACCCTGACGAAGATAGCAGCCATGGCAAAGGGAATGATATAGACCGAGAAGAAGTTGTGCTTCATCATCATCGACACGAGGATAGGGAAGAGGGTGATCATCGTGTAGAGCATGGTGAGGCTTCGTGGCTTCTCGAAGTAGTCTTTGCGGAAGAGCGTGAGGTAGGAGGTGAACATCATGACGAGTATCAGCACGAAGAGAATCTGGCCGATGAAGGTGGTCATGATTTCGTCTTGAGTGGAGCTTCTGCGCTTCATCTCCTTATCGAAAGAGTTGAGCACACGGCAAGTGTAGTCGTTGACGATTTCTCCACGGTCGATGATTTTCTGTCCGCTCATCACCATGCCACTTGCCAAAGGAATGCTGCTCAGCAGATCGTTTTTCTCGGCATCGCTCTTCTCTTTATCGTACACGATATTGGCCTCTATATAGTTGTTGAGGTTGCACCGTGAGAGGATGGCTCGCTGGGCTGCGAGTTTCTCGTTGGCAAAGATGTGCTCGTAGGCAGCTATGGTGGAGTAGAAACTGCTCACCTTGAGACTCTTGGCATTTTTACCACTCACGAATCGTATCATGCTGGTGGAGTCCTTGAAGATGTTGTTGTATTCGTTGGTGTTGATGATGCCCATCTGGTATATTTCCTGCATCTGTCTTGCCACGATGCCCACATATTCTTTGGGCAGACCGTTGATGCCCTGCTCGTAGTCGTGCAGGAATCGCTCCACCTGCTTTTTCTCGATAAGCGGGTTGAGACTGTAGTAAGGCTGGAAGTGCTTGAGCAGGGAATCCTGTTCGTGCTTGATGGCCTCGTCTGTTTTGTAGATAGGGAAGTCGAACTTGGCAATGACCGATCCATACATCCATGGCTTTCCTACATCGTAGCGATACATTCTGCCCTCGTTGCGTGGCAGGAACCACACGATGATGGCTACGGTGATACATACGAGTACGGTCTTGGTGGCGAGATTCCGCCAGTAATTCTCTTCTGTGTTGTTGAATATGCTCATTTTATACCACTATTTTTAGATTACTCTGCGAAAATACGAAAAAAAACTGCTAAAATCGCAAAAAAAAGTGTAATTTTGCAGAAAATTTAAAAAATAGCTATTTTCAGACATGACTGATAGAAAAGTAAGAGTGCGTTTTGCCCCCAGTCCTACGGGTGCATTGCACATTGGCGGTGTTCGTACTGCCTTATATAATTATTTGTTTGCTCGCCAGCATGGTGGTGAGCTTGTGTTCCGTATTGAGGATACTGACTCACATCGTTTTGTTCCAGGAGCTGAGGAGTATATCCTGGAGTCATTCAAATGGCTCGGTATCAAGTTTGACGAGGGTGTAAGCTTTGGTGGAGAGCATGGTCCTTACCGCCAGAGTGAGCGTCGCGACATCTATAAGAAATATGTGCAGCAGTTGCTCGATGCAGGTAAGGCTTATATCGCTTTCGATACTCCCGAAGAGCTTGAGGCAAAGCGTGCCGAGATACAGAACTTCCAGTATGATGCCCATACCCGTATGCAGATGCGCAACTCGCTCACTCTTTCCAAGGAGGAGGTTGACCAGCTCATTGCAGACGGCAAGCAGTATACTGTGCGCTTCAAGATTGAGCCCGGCGAGGAGATTCATGTCAACGATATGATACGAGGAGACGTGAAGGTGATGAGTGATATCTTGGACGACAAGGTGCTCTATAAGAGCGCAGACGAGTTGCCAACATATCATCTTGCCAACATCGTGGACGACCATCTGATGGAGATTTCCCACGTGATTCGTGGTGAGGAGTGGCTGCCAAGTGCTCCCTTGCATGTGTTGCTCTATAAGGCTTTTGGCTGGGAAGACACTATGCCACGTTTTGCCCATCTTCCTTTGTTGCTCAAGCCAGAGGGTAAGGGTAAACTGAGCAAGCGTGATGGCGACCGTCTGGGTTTCCCTGTGTTCCCATTGGAGTGGCACGATCCCAAGACCGGCGAGGTGTCATCAGGCTATCGCGAGAGTGGTTACTTCCCCGAGGCAGTGGTCAACTTCCTGGCTCTGTTGGGATGGAATCCTGGTACAGAACAGGAAATCTTCTCGCTCGATGAGTTGGTGAAGGCTTTCGATATCTCACGTTGCTCGAAGGCTGGTGCCAAGTTTGACTTCAAGAAGGGTATTTGGTTCAACCATGAGTATATACTGATGAAGAGCGATGACGAAATAGCCAATCTCTTTGCCCCTATCGTTGCCAACAATGGTGTGGAGGAAACGATGGATCGTGTGAAGCAGGTGGTGCACATGATGAAGGACCGTGTGAACTTCGTCTATGAGTTGTGGCCTCTTTGCTCTTTCTTCTTTATTCCACCAACCGAGTACGATGCCAAGACAGCCAAGAAGCGCTGGAAGGAGTATTCGGCTCAGCAGATGACCGAGCTTGCAGAGGTGCTTGAAGGTATCGAAGATTTCTCTATCGAGGGACAGGAGCCTGTCGTGATGAAATGGGTAGAGGACAAGGGCTATAAGCTTGGCGACGTGATGAACGCATTCCGTCTCACACTCGTTGGCGAGGGCAAGGGCCCAGGCATGTTCGACATCTCAGCCTTCCTTGGCAAGGAGGAAACCCTGAAGCGCTTGCGCAAGGCCATCGAAGTGTTAGGATAAAGTGTCAATCAAACTTCCGGTATCATGATTTACAACGTAGTCATTTATTTGGTCCTCTGGGGCATAGCCATTGCGAGCCTTTTCGACCATAAAGTGCGCAAGATGTGGCGTGGCGAGCGTGAAGCATTCAGACTGCTCAAGCAGAAGGTAGATCCTACTGCTCAGTATGTGTGGTTTCATGCAGCCTCGCTCGGCGAGTTCGAGCAGGGGCGTCCCCTCATGGAACGTATTCGCAGGGATTTCCCTCAGTACAAGATATTGCTTACCTTCTATTCGCCATCGGGCTATGAGGTGCGCAAGAACTACGAGGGAGCCGACATTATCTGTTATATGCCGGTGGATACTCGATTGAATGCCATCCGTTTCCTGCGTCTGGTGCGCCCGGTGATGGCTTTCTTCATCAAGTATGAATTCTGGTCAAACTTCCTTCATATTCTGAAGCATCGCAATATTCCTACCTACAGTGTGAGTAGCATCTTCCGCGAGGACCAGGTGTTCTTCAAGTGGTATGGCAGTAGCTATGCCGGAGTACTGAAGTGCTTCACCCGTTTCTTCGTGCAGAACGAGGAAAGCAAGTGCCTGCTCGAAAGTATTGGCATAACTGCTGTCGACGTGGTGGGAGATACCCGTTTTGACCGTGTGCTCCAGATCAAGGAGGCTGCCAAGCAGTTGCCTATATGTGATGCTTTCCGCAAGGGACACGTTGCAGAGGCTTTGGCTGCTGGAGAAATCCCTGCTAAAGAGGACTATAAGGTTTTTGTGGCAGGCAGTTCCTGGCCACCTGATGAGGAGATATTCATTCCGTTCTTCAATGAGCATAAGGACTGGCGTCTGCTGATAGCTCCTCATGTCATAGGCGAGGATCATCTGCGCCAGATTCTTTCTCTGATAAAGGACAAAAAGGTGGTGCGCTACACACAGACCACTCCCGAGGAAGCAGCTCAGGCTGACGTGCTGATCATCGACTGTTTCGGATTGCTGAGCAGCATGTACCATTATGGTGATGTGGCTTATGTAGGTGGAGGCTTCGGTGTTGGTATTCACAACACTTTGGAGGCTGCAGTATGGAATATGCCGGTCATCTTTGGCCCTAACAACAAGAAGTTCCAGGAAGCCCAGGGCTTGCTCAAGTCGGGTGGTGGTTTTGAAATTCAGAACTATGAGAGTTTTGAGGGCTTGATGAATTCTATGATGAATGATGAGGCTTTCCTGAAGCAGGCCGGTGACAAGGCTGGTGCTTTCGTAGCGAGTCTTTCGGGTGCTACCGATAAGGTACTTTCTAAGGTGGAGTTGTAAAAACATCGGTAAAGGGTAATCGTATGGTGATGGATAAGCATAGAAAAAGATTATGGACATTTGTCGGCTTGCTATCTCTTGTTTGTTTACTTTACCCGATAGGTACTGCGCTGACTCCTGTTGTCCTCATCGTAGATGGCATCGTTGGAGTGGCTTATGGTAAGAAATTGAATGAGCGTAGGTATTTAGCGTTCTTCACCTATGTGTTGCTTCTTGGCGTGCTGAGCCTTCCTTTATTCTTGCTTTTCTGCTGTTATGGCTTGAAGCAGTTTACTTGAAAATTTCTTAGGGATTTGTTCTTTTCTCAAAGAAACATCATACTTTTCACAAAGCAGTATTTTTGTAATTACGGTTGCAAAAGTACTGCTTTTTTCTGTAACCACCAAATTTCAGTGTGCGCGAAGGGGCAATTTTCTGCAAATCTTAGTTTTGTAATGAAGAAAACTAAGATTTACTTCTCGTTATCTTATGACTTGATACCGTACGTTTCATACGGTATCATCTCCTAAGACATGAGGCAGCCGTGCGTTTCATATGGTCGCCTCTCTGTAAGAAAAAAGATGGTATTCGCTGACGCTGACACTGACAGTCCAATTTTCCGCAGGGTAAAAAGGGTAAGGGTAGAAGTTTATATTTATATATATAATTATATATATAAATATAAAAAATAATTAACACTCTTTTACTCTCTTAGATAAGGCTCGGAAAATTGGACTGTCAGCGTCAGCGTCAGCGGTTTGTCTTTTGTTTGTATGATGGAAAGTGCTTGAAGTATGGCGGTAAGTCGTAAAAAATAAATACTTACCACCATATTTTCTTGTTTTATTCAAATAAAAGTCTTATCTTTGTGCCGTCAAAAAGTGGTGTCATACCACGCAAAAGTCATAGTTGATTATAGGAGAAAAAACGTATGAAACAGTTATTAAAATTATCAATCTTACTCTGCTTGTTGCCCCTTGCGTTCTGTGCGTGCGACAAGAATGATGGTGATGATGACAGGGGATGTGTTTACCCAAATCCATCTCAGCCATCGGAGTCTATTTACAATTATACAGGGGAAGTGGAATTTGTAGTGGATGCACCACAAATTAAAGAGAAAATAGAGCAAGACTTGACGGAAAATCCTCCTTTCGGTGGGGCTAAAAAGTATCAAATTCTTGTGAGAAAAGTTTCTTCAGCTCTTGCTGCAACGTATACATTAAATGTGCAGGACACCAAGGATGAGACTTCTTTTTACAGCTATCGTATGAGTTTGGTGGATCGTGCAGAATGGAAAGAAAATTATAAGTTGTTTCCTGTGGGCTCTGGAATTTCTGGTAGTTGGTATAAGTGGGATATAGTGCCTATTGCCACTGGGGATGGCAAGGCAATCGCAACATACGATGTGTTTATAAAGCAAGATGTTCCTGCTTCCTTGGTTGGCAGTAAAATGTATTTTTGTGAGGACCTCACGGAGAAATGTCGCCAGAAGTTCCCTCAAGACGACATCCATGCCGTGGTTCGCCGTTTGGTTCTTTCGTATGTCAAGGGAGGAGATGTTGTCAAGGATTAGTGCTTGTATAACCTCTTTTTATATTATGGCAGGGATGCTTTTTACAGCATCCCTGTCATATACAGCGGCAAATAGGTGATTCCATCTTCAATTTTTAAGTCAGCCGTATGGATGACGTAAGGGGTGGATAGATAATTTCCGTATTTGGCGATACACTTCTTGAGAGAGGTCAACGTGTATCTGTTGGTTGATTTCACTTCGATAGGTGAAATGTTGTGCTTCGTGGTGATAGTGTCCTTGGCTATGAGGAAATCAATCTCCATTCTGTCCTCTGCCTCCTTGCTGTATTTGGAGAAGAAGAATAGGTTATGCCCAGCCGAACGCAACATTTGGGCGACGATGTTCTCTATAACCATGCCACTATTGAACTCCAACTTGTCAGTGAGAAGTTTGTTGTAAAGGCTTTCTGATACGATGGCTTTCTCGTTGAAAGCATGGCTAATGAGCAGCCCTGTGTCAGACATATAACATTTGAGAGTTGTGTCGTCGGTGTTCATGCCCAAACCTATGTTTGGCTCGGTCGTATTGTAAGCCATGTTTACAATCATGGCGTCACTTAACCAAAAGAAAGCGGTTTCATAATCCCTCATTCTTGCCCCTTCGGTCAGTGCCTTCAACATAAATTTCTTCTCATGCTTTTGGAGTTGAGAAGGGATGGTATCGAAAATCTTGGTTACTTTCGATACATGGGTAGATGCATATTTCTGTATGTCATTGCGGTAGAGGGTCAGTATCTGTCGCTTCACATGGTCAACTTTGTTGAAATCTCGCGTTTCCACGAATTTTGCCACGGCTTGTGGCATACCACCGACGATAAGATATTGCCTGAAATAGTTCATTGCCTTGCGGTGCATCATTTGCCCCATCTCGTGCTTTTTCTCAAAGTTCATGCAGATAAGAGGCATGAGTGTTTCATTGCCAAGAGCCCAAAGAAACTCTTCGAAGTCCATAGGATACATGAGAATTTCATCTTCTTCGGATGGAATCATGATGTTTTCCACATTCTTCTTGATAGAGACGAGCGAACCTGTTTCGATGTAATCATACCTTCCGTCTTCTACCAAATATTTGATGGCTGTGCGTGCACGAGGGAAAAGTTGAACCTCATCAAAGATGATGATAGACTCTCGTGGATAAAGTGGGGTGTTGGTATAACTGCTTAGATACATGAAGAATGTATCCAAGTCGTCCAAATAATCTTCGAATAATGCTTTGATGTTGGAACTTACTTTGTTGAAATCCAAAAGAATGTAGCTTTTGTATTCTTTCTGGGCAAATTCTTTCACTATATAGCTCTTGCCGACACGTCGAACACCGTTGATAAGAACTGCACTTTCTCCATGCTGTTCTTCTTTCCATTTTAAGAGTTGTTCATATACTTTTCGTCTCATAATTTCACCTAACTTAGATTATTGTTCGCTCAAAAAATACACCTAACTTAGATTATTATTTATGAAAATATACACCTAACTTAGATTAATTTTGCTGCAAATATACACCTAACTTAGATTATTACCAAATATTTCGGTGATTTTTAGGCAGAATTAACATCCACAAGGGTCTATTATCGTACTTTTCAAATAACCAAAAAGGATAGCTTCTGTGCTGAGGCTATCCTTCTATATGTTTTTTGTGATTGTCGCTTTACTTGATGATGCGATAATAATCTTCCTTGCGAGGCTTTACGGTGTGAGGGTGAGCGGAAGCATAGCCCAGAGCCAAGGCACCGATACCTATCAGGCCTTCGGGCAGGTTCCATTCCTTCATGAGTTTCTTGCCTTCCTCGCTGGCAAACATCGCGTCCTCACGGTTTATCCAGCAAGAAGCAAGTCCGATGGAGTGGGCGGCAAGCATCATGTTGCCAAGGATGAGGCTTCCGTCTTTCACGCTGTTCACCTCGTCGCAGGGTGCCAGGACGATGACAATGGTAGGTGCGCCATAGTAGGGGTCGCTCTCCACTCCCATCACCTCTGCGTTCATCTTGCGCAGTTGGGCGCATGTTTCCGTGTTCTGTACGGCAATGATAAATGGTTTCTGGGTGCCATGTCCTGTTGCAGCCCAAGTGCCAGCCTCCAAAACAGTCTTCAACTCCTCGTCGGTAATTTGGTCTGCCTTGAAGCGGCGAATACTTCTTCTCTCTTTTATAGCTTTTAAAACATCATTTTCCATATTGATTTGATTTTGAAAGAACTTTCTGTTTATATATGTTTCTGTTTCTAACATTATGCAGGGCAACCGCTCAAGTCTTCTTCGTCCATATACTGACTCAGAACACGTGCGATGCGAATCAGTCCCTGCATTAAGGTCTTGCGAGGACATGCGATATTGAGGCGCAAGTAACCTTGTCCTGCCTTTCTGCCATACATCGTTCCGCTGCTGACGAATACCTTACCGTCGTTCATTAGTTTCTCGTAAGCTTCGTCGCTTGACAGCTCGAATGGCAGTATGTCGAGCCATACAAGGTAGGTTCCCTCCAGTCGGGTAACGCGAACCTGTGGTAACTCTGTATTGAAGAACTCTTTCACTGTCTGGTAATTTTCGTAAAGGTATTGATTGAGTTCGTCGAGCCATTCCTCTCCCTCGTTATAGGCTGCCTGGAGGGCAATCACGCCAAATGGATTGACATCGCAAACCTCGTTGATGTTGATGGCTCGGTCGATGCGTCGGCGCAATGATGCGTCAGGACAAATAATGTTGGCAATCTGCAGGCCGGCGATATTGAAGGACTTTGATGGAGAATTCAATACCACGCAGTTGTCGCGGCAAGCCTCGTTGATGCTGGCAAATGGTGTGTACTGATAGCCAGGCATGATAAGCTCGCAGTGTATTTCGTCGGCGATTACCTTTACACCATGCTTTTGGCAGATGTTGTTCATGCGTTCCAGTTCCTCTTTCTTCCATACACGTCCTACCGGATTGTGAGGGTTGCAGAGCAGGAAGGCTGTCGTCTTCTCGTCGGCGCACTTGCGTTCGAAGTCTTCGAAGTCGATTTCGTAGGTGCAGTTGCCGACACGTTTCAACTCATTCTCTATCACTTCGCAACCGCTGTTTCTGATGCAAGAGAAGAAGCAGTTATACACTGGAGTTTGTACCAAAACCTTCTCGCCCGGCATGCAGATGGCTTTCAGACAGCAAGAGATGGCTGGTACTACGCCTGATGTGTAGAGAATCCAGTCTTTCTGTATGTTCCACTGATGGCGACGCGAGAACCAGCTGATGATAGCCTCGTAGTAAGAATCGGAAACAAGGGTGTAACCGAAGATGCCGTGAGCCACGCGCTTCTGCAGGGCTTCGATGATGCAAGGGGCGGTCTGGAAGTCCATATCTGCCACCCACATGGGTATTACGCCTTCTTCTTTCACCAAGTCCCATTTGTAGGAGTTGGTGCCACGGCGGTCTATAATTTCATCAAAATTGTATTTCATAATTCAGTTTCCTTCCTTTTTACTTTGACTTGTCAATGATTTTGCATGCTTCTTTGGGTGCTTTGGCGAATTCTGTATAGGTGATGCTTCCTATTCCGTCTGCTTCTATTCTGCCCGAGATGGGGTTCTTGATATTGGTAATAGCCCCTTTAATGTGTGCATTGATGTTGGAACAGTCCTCAAAGGCACGGTCGCATCCTGGGTCGAAGGTGCAATCCTCCAATGTCACATGGTCCATGTAGCAGAGTGGTTGCTCTCCACTGATATGACAACGCACCAACTTGATGTTCTTGCTATGCCAGGCAAGGTATTCGCCGTTGAGTTCTGAGTCATAAACCGTCACATTCTCACATTCCCAGAAACTGTCCTTGGTTGTGATATGTGCGTGGTGTACCTCTACGTTGTGGCAGTATTGGAATACATATTTGGAGTCGCTTTCCAAGCCGTCTACAAAGATGTTCTTAGAGAACATGAAAGGGTAGGTGCCATCGTGCAACTTAACGTTTTTCAGTTTAAGACCGTCTATCTTCCAGAAAGTTTCGTCGGCATCATTGATGGATACGTTCTCTAACTCGAGATTTCTCATTTCGCGAAAAAACTTCGGGCCGTCAATGGTACAGTCTTTCATCACCATATTGTCTGAATACCAGATGGCGGAACGGCTCTCGGGTGCGAAATAGCAGTTGGTGATAAGTGATCCGTCTACATGCCACCATGGATATTTGCCATAGAACTTGGAGTTGTGGCACTCTATATTGTTGCAACACTTGATGCCCGATTCGCCATCGATAATCGTAATATCTTCCAAACGAACGTCATGTGCGCCAAAGAGCGGACGCTCACCACCGAAAGTCTTGTTTTCTATCTTTTTCATTTTTTTTTTCTATACCTTATTATATATATGCTATTATCTGTCAGGAAAGAAATCTTTTCCATTTCGGTTGCAAAGTTACAAAAATAATGCCAAAATGTGATTATCATTTTTACGGAAAGATGTAACTTTATTGCTTATAAGTGGTGACGGTGACAGTGACAGTTGGAAAATCCGCACGTATATGCTCTGATATTATAGAAGATATATTTTGAAGAAATATTTTGCAAAACTCTTGGAAAATAGGAAATGAAAACGTATCTTTGCCTTATCAAAATTAAAATACAAAAATATGCCAGAGATAAGTCATTTTTATGGGATAGTTATTTATATGTATGTGAGTGAGCATAATCCGCCACATTTCCATGTGTGGTACAATGATTACAAAGCAATTGTTACCATAGAGGAAGGTATCGTCAAAGGTTCGATTCCCAGAAGAGCCTTGACCCTTGTGTATGAGTGGTTGGACTTGCACAAACGAGAGTTGATGGAGAATTGGGAACTCTTACGAGAGTTCAAGTCTCCTAATAAAATTAAACCTTTGGAATAACATGGATGATATTTTGACGATAAAGAGTGCAAGCTATGTCGGCGATTATAGTATAGTTGCTGAGTTTAGCAATGGTGAGACAAGATTGCTTGATTTTAGCGAACTTGTTACATCGGGTAGGGGTATGCTTAAAATGTTGGCAGATAAAGAGTATTTTCGTCATTTTACCCTTGACCCATTTACGATCGATTGGAATAATGAAATCGGTTTTGAACCAGAATATCTTTATGCGATGAGCAAGCCTCTTCCGAAATATTATGCTGATAATGTAAAACATGATATGGTGGCGGAAGAAGTACATCGTGGCTAAAGGTAGATAAAATGAAAAGGCTGAATTGCAAGAATTAGACTCTCACAATTCAGCCTTTATTTTATCTTATAATCTTTCTACGAGAGAAGAATTACAAGTTTGGATTCATCTCTTTCCACTCATCTACTGCAGGAACGATGCCCAACTCAACAATCTCGTCGCGCATCTTGCAGAGGTGCTCATAAGACTTGTTCAAGGCAGCGATCTCCTCCTCAGTACCTGTAGGCTCTGTGAAGTGAACACCAGTCTTGTCGATAGTAGTAGGCATTGCCATCATTACGTTCTTGAAGCCGAGCTTATCATGATTTACATAGCAACCTGCAGGCAATGTGAACTTCTCACCACCCATGGCAGCCTCGATCATCTTGACAGCATTGTAGGCAGGACTCTGGAATGAAGAACGGCCACGGAGCTTGATGATGTTAGAACCACCCTGTACAGTGTGGTGCTTGATCTCCTCCCAGCGCTCAGCTGAAAGACCCATCTCTGACAATGGCTTGCCGTCTACCTTTACCTGAGAAGCAAATACTGCCATCTGCTCACCGTGACCACCATAAGTGTGTGCACCTGTTACCTTATCCTGCTGTACACCGAACTCGAGAGCCAAAGCCTGCTGCAAACGAGTAGAGTCGAGGGCTGCGAGAGATGTGAGCTGGTTTGGTTTCAAACCAGAGTGGATAAGTGCAGTGAGGGCTGTTACGTCAGCAGGGTTGAAGATAACAACAACGTGCTCTACGTCTGGGCAGAACTTCTTGATGTTGTCACCGAATTCAGCAGCGATCTTGCAGTTGCCCTTCAAAAGATCCTCACGGGTCATACCTTCCTTACGAGGAGCACCACCAGAAGAAATGATATATTTGGCACCAGTGAAAGCCTCCTCAGGATTTACTGTATAAGTTACGTTAACGCCTGGGAATGCGCACTGCTGGATTTCGTCGAAAACACCATGAACACCTGGCTCATAGATGTCATAAAGACAAATGTTGGGAGTGAGACCGAGCATCAAAGCGCTCTGTACCATGTTAGAACCAATCATACCGCCGGCACCGACGATCAAAAGCTTGTCATTACTTAAAAATTCCATAACTACAATATATTTTAAATTGTTTATAATTTCTGTTGAAAAGTTTTGACTGAACCTTCAGCGCTCCTTCTGAGTGCTTTTTTCTTTTTCGACCGCAAAATTACTAAAAAGTAATGTAAATCGTGCAATATTTTTCGCTTAAATTTGTGATTAATTCTTAAAATGTTTATCTTTGTAATCTCTATTTAGCAATTAAGGATATGGTAGATGTGATAAAACAAAGATTAGATAGTCTGAGAGAAGTGATGAAGCGTGAAAAATTGGCGGCTTTTATCTTCCCCAGCACTGATGCCCATCAGAGTGAATATGTGGCTCCTCATTGGCAGGGCCGTGAGTGGATATCGGGCTTTAATGGTTCGGCTGGTATTGCTGTAGTTACTCTTACGAAGGCTGCGTTGTGGACGGATTCGCGCTATTTCTTAGCTGCAGAACAGCAGTTGAAAGGCACTGAATATCAACTGATGAAACAGCGGGTGGAAGGTACGCCTACTATAGCTCAGTGGTTGGGAGAGCAGTTGGCTGAGGTTGATTCTCCTGAGGTGGGACTCGATGGAATGGTTAACTCCTATCATGAGACGCAGGCGCTGGTTGCCGAACTTCGCCAGAAGGGAGGTATCACTGTGCGTACCAATTTTGATCCGTTAGACATTATCTGGAAAGATCGTCCGTCTATTCCTGATTTTCCTGTTGAGATTCAACCTTTGGAATATGCAGGTGAGACTTTGCAGTCTAAGCTCTCGCGTATTCGTAAGGCTCTTCGTGTGCTGCATGCAGATGGTATGCTCGTGTCGGCTCTCGATGATATTGCCTGGACACTCAACCTTCGTGGTGCGGATGTTCATTGTGTGCCGGTCTTTGTGAGTTATTTGCTTATCTCTTCCAATAAGGTTTCTCTTTTTGTGGACGAGCGAAAACTTACACCGCAGGTGACGGCTTATCTTGCCGAGAATGGTGTCTCTCTATATAAATATAATAAGGTGGAAGATGAACTGAGGACTTACTCGGAATATAATATCTTGCTTGATGGTGACGAAACAAGCTATCGGCTGTGGAAGGCTGTGAAATGTCAGGAGATTGTGTCTTCGGCTTCGCCTATTCCTGTTATGAAGGCCGTAAAGAACGAAACCGAGGTGAAGGGATTCCGGCGGGCTATGTTGCGGGATGGAATAGCAATGGTGAAGTTCCTGCGTTGGTTGAAGCCGGCGGTAGAGATGGGTGGACAAACAGAAATGTCTGTTGATCGCAAGTTGACATCCCTTCGTTCGGAACAACCTCTTTTTCGTGATATTTCCTTCGATACCATTGCCGGTTATCAGGAACATGGTGCCATCGTTCATTATGAAGCCACAACGCAGACTGATGCTCAGCTTCGTCCTGAAGGGATGATTCTTATCGATTCTGGTGCCCAATATCAAGACGGAACCACAGATATAACCCGAACGATAGCTCTTGGACCTGTGAGCGAGAAGATGAAACGCATCTATACACTCGTTCTCAAAGCTCATATACAGATAGAACTTGTTAAGTTCCCTGATGGCGCCTCGGGTACACAGCTTGATGCAGTGGGGCGCAGATGCCTTTGGCGTGAAGGACTTAACTATTTGCATGGAACTGGTCATGGTGTGGGTTCTTACTTGAGCGTGCATGAAGGTCCTCATCAGATACGTATGGAATGGAAGCCTACACCTTTGAGAGCAGGAATGACCATTACTGATGAACCAGGCATCTATCTGGCAGGAGAGTTTGGCGTTCGTATAGAGAACACTCTGCTTGTTACAAATTACGTGCAGACAGATTTTGGAAAATTCCTACAGATGGCGCCTCTTACTCTTTGCCCTATAGACACTGCTCCTATAGAAATGGAGTTGATGACGCCCGAAGAGAAGATGTGGCTTAATGATTATCATAGAATGGTGTTTGAAAAACTGTCACCTTGGCTCGAAGAAGATGATAAAAACTGGCTTAAGGAAGCCACAAAGCCACTAAAATGAACAATTTAGAACAAAAAAACGTGTAAAATCTTGGTAGTTTGATAAATAAAGCGTAATTTTGCACCCGCAAATTGTGGCGCTATGCCCTTTTAGCAAAGAAACAACATAAGTTTAACATAATAAATTAAAAGCAAAACAAAATGATTATTGTACCAGTTAAAGACGGTGAGAACATCGAGAGAGCTCTCAAGAAGTTTAAGAGAAAGTTCGAAAAGACAGGCATTGTTAAGGAGCTCCGCGCTCGTCAGCAGTATGACAAGCCTTCTGTTTTGAAGCGTCTCAAGATGGAACACGCCATCTACGTACAGCAGTTGCGCGCAAACGAGGAATAATAGTAAAAAAACCTCAAAAAATTTGGTAGTTCAAATTAATTTTCGTATTTTCGTTGCCGATAAAGGTGATGAGTAACGTAAAATGACTGTCAAAGAATTCCTTGATTACCTGTCGCAGGAGCTTAATAGGTCTCCGAGGACGGTAATAAGTTATGCTGAAGACCTGTATGCATTTGAGGCATACTTCTTGGATAAAGATGAAGGATTGACGTGGGAGACCATAGATACCGACATTATCCGAGACTGGATGGAAAGCATGGTAGATAAAGGAAATTCCCCCAGTTCAGTGGCTCGCCGTCTTAGTGCGGTGAAAGGCTTTTTTAAGTTTGCTCTGGCAAGGGAATTTATCTCCTCAGATCCTGCTCATGCCATTCGAAGCCCTAAACGCAGCAGGCCTCTCCCGCAGTTCTTGAAAGAGAATGAGATTAATGACTTGCTCGATAAGCAGGCTTGGGGAGATGACTTTAAGGGGCTTCGGGACCGTTTGATAATCATGATGTTCTACGAGACAGGGGTTCGCTTAGCGGAACTTGTAGGCATGGATGATGAGGCGGTTAACTTGACGGGGCAATTCATAAAGGTGACAGGAAAAGGCGATAAGCAGCGCGTTATTCCCTTTGGCAACGAGTTGAAATCCATGATAGAAAACTATGTGGAAGAGCGAAACAGGACTGTAAGTCGTAAGACAGCGGCACTGTTGGTATCGGAAACAGGTTTGCGCATTAAACCTGATTTGGTGCAGCGCATCGTAAAGGAAAACCTTGCAAGGTTCTGCTCGTTGAAAAAGAAAAGCCCTCATGTGTTAAGGCATACGTTTGCAACAGCTATGCTAAACCATGGGGCAGATATTGAGAGTTTAAAGCAATTGCTTGGTCATTCGCGGCTCTCCACAACGGAGATTTATACGCATACGACCTTTGAGCAGTTGAAGCGAGTTTATACAGAAGCCCACCCCAGGGCATAACCTTTTAAAAAATGGAGGTCACTATGGAAATTAAGATTCAGTCGATTCATTTCGATGCTACCGAGAAGTTACAGGCGTTTATCGAAAAGAAAGTCGCCAAGTTAGAGAAAACTTATGAAGATATACAGAAAGTAGAGGTGCAATTAAAGGTCGTGAAACCAGCCACAGCAATGAATAAGGAAGTTCAGCTGGAGGTCGCAGTGCCAGGATCTAAACTCTTTGTCGAAAAAGTATGCGACACTTTTGAGGAAGGAATAGATCTGACAGTGGATGCAATGAAGGTTCAGTTGACCAAATTTAAAGAAAAAATGCGCAATCACTAAAAAAATAACGAAAAGTTTTGGTGGTTCCAAAAAATAGTCGTATCTTTGCAGCCGTTTTACAACAGCTTCCTTTTTAAGCCTTAAAATGGCTGCAAGGATTTGCCTCTTTAGCTCAGTTGGCCAGAGCACGTGATTTGTAATCTCGGGGTCGTTG
>ENA-ORMX01000455-ORMX01000455.1-human-gut-metagenome-genome-assembly--contig:-NODE-455-length-31213-cov-8.274697_pt1 | contig 31213 bp, 8 predicted proteins | sample MGYA00242108_ERZ509007 | MGnify/ENA primary metagenome ERZ509007 (study PRJEB26280, sample SAMEA2338745) | human gut metagenome | biome: human gut; feature: human-associated habitat; material: faeces...
GTAATACTTTTTATTTATATGGTTTTAAGAAATATACCAAAATTCGACTATTTAATTCCAACAAAAATAAATTAAACTATTTATTTATAAAACTATTTATGATATCATTGTAGTAACGGAGGTGTTAAAAATGGCTAAGTTTTGTCCAAAATGTGGTACAGAAATAAAAGAAGGAGAAAATTTTTGCAGTAATTGTGGTAATGCAGAAAATAATTCTGAACAAGTAAATACTACTGTAACAAATGTTAAACCAGTAGGAAAATCAAAAATGGCTGCAGGTTTACTTGGAATATTCCTTGGTGGTTGGGGAATTCATAATTTTTATTTAGGTTATACTGGTAAAGGTATTGCTCAAATATTTGTAACTCTATTCACTTGTGGATTTGGTGCTATTTGGGGACTTATTGAAGGTATTATGATTCTTACTGGAAGTATTAATACTGATGCTGAAGGTAATCCATTAGTAGAATAAAAATTGGTTAATCCAATTTTTTTATTTTATAAAAAAAGGGTACACATAATTGTGTATCCTTTTAAAATTCATCATCAGATGATTTGTATAAATTATCTTCTTTTTCTTTTATATCTTTTTTAAGTCTATTTACTTCTTCTTGTTTAAGAAGCATTTTTAATTTATCTGAATTATTTGTTTCTAGACTTTCTTCTAAAGCATCATATAATTCATCTTTTGTTACTACATCATCATATAAATCATATTTATCTTTATAATCTGCTTCAATAATAGAATCTTCATCTATTATTTTTTTAGGTTCACTTAATTGTTTTGGTACTTCAGCACTTAATTTACTATCTTGATATAAATTTCCATTAGGATAAATAGTATCATCATCTGTACCATTTCTAGAACCAATATTAATTTCAGGTTTAAATTCTATTTTAGTTCCTTCTGACATTCTTTGAATATCTTCTTTTTGTTTATTCTTTCTTTTAATTAATATTATAAGCATTATTATAATCGCTAATAATAGTAATAAAAGTGATAATAATGCAAAGAATTGTCCTAAAGTTAATCCTAAAATTTTCTTACTTTTCTTTTCAACATCTATTTGGTAACTTTTTGTAAAACCATTTTCATCTGTAACTCTAACCATTACAACATTGTTACCTTCTTTTAAGTTTTTATTACCAGTTATTTCTACTTTTGCATTTGGATTTTTAGCAATTGCTTCTACGTCAATTGAATCAGTATTTCCATCAACAGTTAATTTATAATTTAAATTATCTGGATCAAAATTATCATCTAACTTTTTACCATCAATTTTTATACCTGATAAATCATTATTACTTTTAAGTGGACTTCTTTTTACATTTAAAGTATAAATTCTTATGCTTCCATCTTCTGCGATTACTTTAATTGTTATAGAGGTTGTTTCTCCTACTTTTAAATCTTTATTACCAATTACCTCTACTTTAGCTTTATCTGATGCTTTATAAGTTAAATCAAGTTTATTACTTTCATATGGTACTGTAACTTCATAATTACTCATATTTTTATCAAATTTAGGACTTATTTCACCATTACCTATTACTAAACTTTCTAGATAATTTTCATTTGATTTTTTCTGTTCTTCTTTTGTACCAGAATTAGAACTTGTACTTGTACTTGCTTTCTTTTTAGTTACATTTACTGTATATGTATTTTTATTACCATTTTCTGCAGTTACTATAACTGTAATATAATTCATACCTGTTTTTAGGTTACTATTACCACTTATTGTAACCTTAGCCTTACTACTTGATGCAATTGCTTGTACTGTTAAGTTATCAACATTACTTGGTACTGTTATAGAATAAGAAAACTTATTTTTATTAAATGCTGGACTTAATGTATAACCACCTACATTTAATTTACTTAATGTTGCATCTGAGTCAAGAACAGGCTCATTTTTCTTTTCTTCCTCTCTTGTTACAGTAATTTTATATGTTTTTTTACTTCCATCTTCTGCGGTTACTTCTACTGTTACTACATTGTTTCCTACTTTTAAATCTGTATTACCTACTATTTTAACGCTTGATTTTTCATTATTTGTTATTGCTTTAACATCTATTTTAGTCGCATTATTTGGTACCTTTAAAGTATAATCTAAATTATCTTTATTAAATACTGGACTTAATGTATAACCTGGAACTGATAAATCTTTTAGGGAGTTATCACTTGATTTTTGAATTGCAGACTGTCTTGTTACAGTTATTGTATATGTTCTTTTATTTCCATTTTCTGCAGTTACTACTACTGAAATATTATTAGCGCCTACACTTAAACTTTTATTTCCTGTTCCAGCAAGAGTTGCTTTAGCACTTTCTTTTGTAGCATTTACTGTTACACTTGAAACATTATTTGGAACTGTTAAACTATAACTAGTTGTATTTTTATTAAATGCTGGACTAATTGTATATCCTGTAATACTTAAAGCAGATAAATAATTATTAGAATCTTTAATAACAGGGGTTCCTATTGTTATTGTTTTTGAAACTGGTGTTACTGATAATTTATTATTATTACAGTCATTTAATAATACATTTGCCAAAGATAAAGTTGTTGAACCAGTTTTTAATGTTTTAAATTTTAATGTAATTATATCTGTTGCTGAACTAAATCCATTTGATAAGGTAAAATCAATACCTGCAAATTTGTAATTATTATTTTTATTTACAGATACAGCGTATGGAGAACTCATACCAGTTGCAGATATAAATTCTAAATAATCACTATCAAATGATATGTTTCCTCCTACACCACATATACCAATATTACTTGAATCAACATTAACATTGTTAACATTTACTTTAGCAGTTATTTCATCACCAATATTAGCATTATTATTTACTGTATAACCAATACTAGCAGATCCTACTGTACTTGCAGCATTTGCTTTAATATATATTGCAAATATAGATGCTACTACTATTAAAATTATAATAAGTTTATTTGTTATCTTTCCATTATTCTTCATTATGTACCTCCTACTAATTCTTCAAATAATATTGTAATGCACTTATCGCATCGCTTATATCTATTTCACTATCTTCTACCATATCACCAGCAACAAAATATGCTCCTGTTAATGCTTTAGAACTATTTTCACCATTTAAATAATGACCTAGTATACCAATTGAATCACTGATATCTATTACTCCATCACCATTAACATCGCCTTTTATTACAATGGTTTTTCTATCTTTTTCTTCTCCATTAATCATTAACTTAACTATATATCCTGTCGCAACTATATCACTATCTGATATAACACTTGTTTCATCACTATTTACTATTTCTAAATATTCATTAGGGTTATCTAATTGATCTTTTAATTCAAGTGCTGTTGTATTTACTTTTACTGTTTTTATATAACCATTTGCTATTGTATGACCATATTTAACAGATGTTATTACTTCTGATATATTTGCTTTTTTCACAAATGTTACTTTATATGTTAAGAATGTTCCATCTTCCGCTGTTACTAATATTACAACTTCTGTATTACCTACTTCTAGTGGTGAAATTGTATATGTATGTGGTGATGTATATGTTATTCCATTTATTTTCATATTAGATTTATTATCTTCAAGTACACTTGTTAAATCAACTTTATTTACATCACTATCTATATTTACTATATAAGAATATTTTGTTTTATTAAAACTTAATTCTCCAGAACTTACTCTTAAATCACTTAAGTATGCATTACTTGATGCTTGTTTTGAATATGTTATTTTATAGTTTTTAACTGTTTTACCATCTTCTGCTGTTACTTGAACTGTAATTGCACCATTACCATTATTTTTTGGAATATCAACAACATTACTACTTTGTTTATTACCATTTACTAAATATGTAAGTGTTGATGTATCAATATTTGGTGTTGCATTTATTGTTAATTTTTCTAAACTATATGGTATTTCTCCAATACTATATTCTGTTTCATTCATATTAAATTCTTTATCTAGAGTTTGTCCATTTACTGATAAACTACTAAGGTTAGCATCACTACTTAATTCTTTACCAAGTCTATGAATAATTACACTATATGTTTTTGTATTTCCATTTTGTGCGACAACTATAATTTCAAGTGTTGTATCACCTTCTTTTAAGTTATCAACTGTAATTGTTTTAGGTGTAAAGAAATTTTCTGAAAGAACTTTAATACTTGCATTTTTATCTTCTGTTTCTATATCAAAACTTATTTTATCAACATTATTTTCTACATTTATATTATATAAGAATGTAGTTTTATTAAAATCTATTTTACCTAATGATGACGTTAATTTACTTAAGTAAGCATTATCAGATTTTACTATATTGTATGTTATTGTATATAATTTTTTACTTATTCCATCTGCTGCGGTTACTTCTACTGTTATTATATTTTCACCAAGAAGTATTGGTATATCTACTATATTACTATCAAAGGAAGTTGTTCCTACATAATATTTTATAGTTGAATCTGAATTTGTTGGAGTAGCATTTATTTTTAATTTAGTTGTTCCATAAGGAATATCTCCAATACTATAATCTAGTGTTGTTGATGTAAATGTTTTATCTAAATTATATCCACTTACACTTAAATCATGAAGTGTTGCATCATTACTTAATGCTTTTACAACATTAAATACATATACATCCATGCTTCCATCTTCCGCAATTGTTGTAAGTCTTACTACTTTATCATCTTTTGAATATGTACCATTACCTGTTACTGTTGTAGTAGGAACAGTTGGCACGCCTTCTATATTAAATTCTGTACTTCCATATGGAATTGTAAGTGTATATTCTCTTTTATCTTTTGATAAAGATGGAGATAACACTGCGTTTGTTAAATTAACTTTTGATAAAGTTGTATCACTTGATTTTGGTCTATTTACTTTTATTGTATATATTTTTATAGTTTTTCCATCTTCTGCAGTTACTGTTACTTTATAAATATTATCTACTGTTGTTGATAATTCTATATTATCTTGTTTTGAAATAGATGCATTTTTATCTTCTGCAACTGCAGTTACTTCTTCTTTTGTAAGAATACTTTTTTCTTCTTCAACTGTTGTTTCATAATATAAAGTATCTTTATCAAAATCTGGTGTTAATGTATAACCCATTACTGATAGTAAACTAAGGTTTGCATTATCATTTTTTATTCTATTTACATGTAACTTATATGTTTTTTCTTCTCCATTTTGAGCGGTTACTGTAAGTACAATTTCATTATCTCCTGTTTTTAAAGATATTTCTCCATCACCTTTTACGCTAGAATCAACATCTTTTAATACTGCTTCTACATTTATTTTTGTCTTACTATAATTTACATCACCTAAATCATATTCAAGTATATCAGAACTAAAGTTTTCTATTTCTTTTCCATCAACTTTTATCATTGATAAATCATTTATATTCTTCTTAGCTCTAATTACATTTATATTATAATCAAGTATTGAACCTGATTCACTTTCTACTCTAATAACTATGTTATTATCTCCTACATTCAGTGAATGAATACCTGTTCCTGAGATAATAGTTGCTCTACTATCTGTTAGGGTTGCGGATACATCTATTGATGATATATTTCCATCAACATTTACTGTATAACTTGTTATATTTGAATTAAATTCTGGTGTTAATGTTCCTTCACTAACAGTTATATCTGATAATGTATTTATACTTGATTTAGTTCTCTTTATATTTAATATATATGTATTTGACTTAGTCCCATCTTCACTTACGACAGTTACTTCTATTTGTTTTTCGCTTGTTGAAATATTATAGTGTCCTTCCCCTGATGTTACTTTTGAATTTGGTTCTAATTTAGTAGCAGTTACATTAAATTCTGTTACATCAACAGGTACTGTTACTTCATATTCAAATACATTTGATGAGAAACTTGGTAAGAAACTACCATTAGTTACTGTTAAATTTGATAAAAGTGCAACATCTGATTTTTCTCTTGTTACTATTAATGTATATGCTCTTACGCTTCCATCTTCTGCTGTTACTAATATATTTATCTCATTATCACTTGTTGTTACAAGTTCTGTATCATTGAATATATATTCTGCTTTTTTATCTGTTTCTACTTTTGGATCATTTACTGTAACTATTAAATTTGTTTTATCTGCTTTTGTCACATCATTTGGTACAGTAACTTTATAATTTAATCCATCTTTAACTGCTGGAACACCCGCAAGAGTTATACCCTGAATACCTGTATCATCATTTAATTTTCTTTTAACAGTAATTTTATATATTTCACTTACACTAGTATCATGTGCTTTTACTGTTAATGTAATTGTATTTGTTCCAGTACTTAAATTTATAAGTCCATTACCTAATACAGTTGCAAGTTCATCTTCAGCAATTCCTTCTACTTTTAGAGCAGTTGTATTATAATCAACTTCTCCTAAATCATATATTGTTTTACTTTTATTAAATCCTGTTATAGTCTTATCATTAATTTTTAAATCTTTTAAATAAGCATTTACTCTTTTACTTCTTTCAATAAATAAAGTATATGTTTTTAAATCTCCATTTTCTGCTGTTACAATTATATCTATTTGATTACTTCCAAAGTTCAAATTAAATTTATTACTTAAATCTGTTGTTATAGTTGCTTTTCCTGTATCTTCTACAACTGCACTTACACTTACACTATCAGTTGCACCTGGTACAGTTAAATTATAAATTAATTTGTCTTTGTTAAAACCTGATACGCTTACATTATCTACTTTTATATCACTTAAATTATTATTTGATGATTTTTCTCTTTCAACTGTAACTGTATATTCATTTTGTGTTCCATCTTCTGCAGTTACTGTTAAAGTTATATCTTTTACTCTTTCTGTTGATGACATAGTAAATTCTGTACCATTTGCAGGTGTAATAACACTTTCACTATTTATTTCAGAAGATAAAGAGAACTTAGTTGTATCACTTGGTACACCAATTTTACATTTATTATCAGTTAATAAACAATATCTTGATGAATCTGTTCCAATTGTAAGTGTTACCTTTTTTATACTTGTATCATTAGATTTTGTTCTTGTTACTTTTATAGTATATGTTTTTTCATTTCCATTTTCAGCAGTTACTTTAAATGTATATATGTTATCATTTTTTGTTGTTAAACTAATTGCTGGACTTTTTTCTATGCTAGCGTCTTCACTTACAGTAATATCTACATCACTAGGTGTTAATGTTGCCTTATTATTTGGAAGTGTTACGCTATATGTCCCATCAGCATTTAATGTTGGTGTTACTCCTGATACATTTATACTTTTTACTTTATTATCACTATTCTTTTCTCTTCTTACATTAATAATATAATTTTTTACTACTGATGTATCATGCGCTGTTACTGTAATAATTATTTTGTTATCACCAGTTTTTAATTTTATATTTCCTGTACCTGATACTTTAGCTAAAGTATCTTCCGCTATTGCAGATATATTTAATTCAGTTTTATTAAAAGGTACATCATCTAAAGTATATTCTGTTTTATCTTTATTAAAATCAGTAATTGTTTCATTATCTACTTTTAATTCTTTTAAATTTGCATTTATTCTTTTACTTTTTTCTATATATAAAGTATATGTTTTTAGTTCATCATTTTCTGCTTTTACTACAATTTCTATTTTATTACTTCCAAAGTCTAAACTAAATTTATTACTTAAATCTGTTGTTATTACTGCTTTTCCTGTATCTTCTACTGTAGCAGATACAAGTACACTACTTGTAGTTCCTGGAACTGTTATATTATAAGTTAATTTATCTTTGTTGAAATCAGATAAACTTACATTATCTACTTTTATATCGCTTAAATTATTATTTGATGATTTTTGTCTTTCAACTGTAACTGTATATTCTTTTTTAGTATCATCTTCTGCAGTTACTGTTAAAGTTATATCTTTTATTCTTTCTGTTGGTGTCATAGTAAATTCTGTACCATTTACAGGCGAGATAGTACTTTCACTATTTATTTCTGATGTTAAAGAGAATTTTGTTGTATCGCTAGGTACATTAATTTTACATTTATCATTTTCCATTAAGCAATATCTTGATGAATCACTTCCTATTGTTAATGTTACTTTGTTTAGTGTTGTATCATTAGATTTTGTTCTTGTTACTTTTATAGTATATGTTTTTTCATCACCATTTTCAGCAGTTACTTTAAATGTATATATGTTATCATTTTTTGTTGATAAATTTATTGCTGGACTTTTTTCTATACTAGCATCATCACTTATTGTAACATCTACATCATTAGGTGTTAACGTTGTCTTATTATTTGGAAGTGTTACACTATATGTTCCATCATCATTTAATATTGGTGTTACTCCGGATACTTTTATACTTTTTACTAAATTATCATTATTTTTTTCTCTTTCAATATTTAATTTATATGTATTTTTAGTTGTACCATTATGCGCTGTTACTTCTATTACTATTTGATTATCACCAGTTTTTAGTTCTATATCTCCTAAACCTTTTACTGTTGATAACTCATTTGTTTTAGTTGCATCTACATTGATTTTATTTTTACTAAATGGAACTTTATCTAAAGTATATTCAAATGTATTTTTATTAAAATTGTCTATACTTACGCCATCTACTTTTATATCATCTAATAAAGCAATGTCATATTTCTTTCTTTCAACATTTATTGTATATGTTACTGTATTTCCGCTTTCTGCTTTTACTACTACTTCCACTTGATTATTTCCAAAGTTAAGATTTGTATTTCCTGTAATACTTTCTACTTTAGCATACTTTGATAGAGGTGTGGCATTAACATTTATACTTGTTACACTTCCATCTACAGTTACATTATAATTTCTTGTTTCTTTACTGAACACTGGAACAAGTTTTCCAGGATTTACTATTAAACTAGATAAATTTGCATCTGTTGATTTTGCTCTTACTAAGTTTAAAGTATAGTTTTGAATACTTCCATCTTCTGCAGTTACTACAATTGTTACATTACTTGTATTAGTTGTAAATGTTTTAGATGCAGTATTTAACGAGCTAGTAAGTGTTTCAGAACCATTTGCATCTATTATTCCAACCATTGCTTTATCTGTATCATTAACAATTGCTTTTACATCTATAGAACTTACATCTTCTGTATAATTATAGTTATAATCTCCAAAGAACGTACTTGTAAATGCTGGTGATAAACTAGCACTTGGTGTTGATTTAACTTCTAAGCTTTTTAATTTGTTATCATTTGATAATCTTCTAACATGTAATTTATATGTTTTTTCATCTCCATTTTCTGCTTGAACAACTATATTTAATGTATTATCTCCAATATTTAAATTAACTGTCCCTGTTCCACTTTTTATTTGTGCTTTATCTGTATCTTCTACTACTGCTCCTACTAATAAACTTGTTGTTTCATTAGATACATTTGGTAAAGTATATTCTAAAGTATTTTTATTAAAATTAGTTACTGTTTTATTATTTACTGTTAAATTACTTAAATTATTATTACTTGATGGAGAAGTTCTAGTAACTGTGATTGTATATGTTTTGCTTGTACATGTATTTCCTGGAACACTTGCATATTTAGAATCACAATTTTCTGCATTTACTACAATATTATGTGTATTTGTTGTTGTTCCATAATTTGTAAAATCAAATGTTCCTGTTCCACTTGTTATAACTGCATTTGAATCATTTGTTAAAGCAGTTACTTCTGATGATTTAGTCTTATATGGAACAGTTGCAGTATATGATGTTTTAGCGCTACTAAATGTTCCAATATTTACACCATTTGTTAATGTTAAACTTTTTAGTGTCGCATCATTATTTAATCTATATACTGTTAATCGATATATTTCTTGTGTGCCATCTTGTGATTGAACAACTAAATTAAAATTATTTTCTCCGACATTTAAACTTTTTGTTCCAAGACCACCAGGTAATACTTTTCCAGATGTATCAGATGCTGTTGCAGATATATCAACACTTGTTATATTATTTGGTACTGTTGTTTGATAATCTCTTACTGTTTCTGAATCTGGTACAAATGTAGGATTTAATGGATACTCTTGTGTACCATTTTTTACTGATAATGATTTTAATAATGTATTTGCGGACATTTTTCCGAAAACATTTAAGTTTATTCCTTCTGTAATAACTGGTCTTTCTGTACCATTGTCATATTTTGTTAATTTTGTACGAGAATTATCATATTCAAATGTTATTACAGAACCTGCTTTTGCAGTATCTTTTATTTTAAAATATACACTTGCGATTACGCCTTCCGTTGTAAGTGCTTTTGTTTTTGCAGTATCTTCCGCCAAGACACTAATCATACTATAACTTGGTGCATCGTTAGCAGATACTGTCCAATTCGTTTTCTTTTTATTGTCTGGCGACTTTCCAACTGCAGGCCATATACCTCCTTGATAAGTTGTTGACATATCAGCCTCTAAATATAATGAACCTTCATCATACATGGGCTCAACTAAATTACTATCATATTTTATAGCCATCTGCATCATCATATCTGGGTCTGTACCTGGTATATAGTAAATTGAAAGTTGAATTACTTTTCCAGGTTCTACATCGGCATTATTTATAAGCTCATCACCTGTTCCAGATCCTTCCCAATCATTATCAAATGCATTCCAATCATATGCTTTTAATAAAAACTTGTGTTCACCATCTGCATGTACGCTAATTATGTTTAATGAAAATGATGAGATAAAGACCGAAAATATAAGCATTAAGCTTAGTATTTTATAAAAAAACTTTCTCATTTACTACCTCCTAAGGATAGACTCCTATTATTAATATCAATTATATCAAATTTAATTAATTTTGTGAACGAAAATTTCATAATTTATAAGAAAAAAAGAGTTTTTTTATAACTCTTTAATTGTTAAATTTTTCTAGTTTTTTTACTTTGTTCGCTTGTTTTACAAAATTAACTATGAGATAATATATTTGGAATATTTAGTTGCTTGAGTGTCTACCGAATCTCTTACAGAGAGGAGGTTTGATAAAAATGAAAAAAAGAAACTTTGTAATCAAAGTTCTTAGATATATTTCTATCATTTTACTACTCTTAATCATTATGATTATTGTAATAAAAAAATGACACTTAATTTCATAAGAAATTAAATGTCTTACACAATCAATGGGTAGACATTCAACATTGCAAAACTGAATGTTCCCTTTTTTATTTTATGAAGTTTCCTTCATCTGTATTCATAATATCATATTTTTTATATTTTTGCAAGGTATCAAAAAAGCGGAATGATTTTTCTCATTCTGCTTTTTAATTTAAAGTATCTATTCTCATTAAGATATAATCTGCAATTCTAGAGTTATCAGATACATCTATTAATCCATCATTATTAAGATCTGCTGCATATTTAGTATAATCTGTTAATTCTGTTCTTAACAATATATGATCTTTTAATTTTGATTTATCTGTAACATCTATTAGCCCATCTCCGTTTATATCACCCTTTAGTACAATGTATAATTCATCATATACTTTACCATTTATAATAAGTTTAATTACTTGTCCAGTTTTTATAACTTCATCTAAGTTAGTTATTTCTGTTAAATCTGAATTATAAACTTTTAATGTACTACTTTCATTATCTACATTAGATAATAAATCTTTAATAGTATCATTTTCATCCATACCAGTTATATATTCATAATCAACTCTAGCAATATTATAAACAGAACTTGTAATTTTACTTGATAATACTTCGACAGTTACTTCTTTTCTCATCGCTGGATTTTTTTCAGTACTTACAATTATTTTTGTAAATCCTTTAGTAAGTGCTTTAATATTACCATCTTCATCAACTTCTATTATATCTTTATCTAATACTTCATATAAAACTTTAGTATTAACACTAATTGGAAGAACTTTAACATTAATTTTATCTGTTTCTCCTTCTACCATTACAATATTTGTCTTATCAATTTCTAAATCAGTTACTTCTTCTTCTCTTACTACATTTAATGTAATAACTCTAGTACTATTATCTTCAGCAGTTAATGTATAAGTAATAGTGTTTTCACTTTCGTTCATCGTAATTACTTTTTCACCACTAATTGTAGTTCTAGGATCTTCAGGAATAATACTCATATTTATAATTGATATATTAGAACCAACATTTAATGTATAAGTATTTTCATTATTATTATATTCCTTATCAAGAGTTCCAGTATCTGGTTCAAATTTTGTTAGATTTAAATTAGAAGATAATGCTTTATTTACAGTTATAACATATGTATTTATACTTCCATCTTCTGCGGTTACTGTAATAGTTATAGTGTTTTCACCCTTATTTAATAGATAATTTCCTATTCCTGTTACTAAAGAATCAGGATTTGCAGTAGCATTTACAGTTATATTATCAGTATTTTCATCTACATCAACAACATAATTATTAATATCAGGATTAAACTCTGGAGTTAATGATCCTTTATCAGTTGTTAATGATATTAGTTTATTATCACTATTATATTCTCTTAAAATATTTAATGTATAAACCCTTTCTATACCACTATTTACAACCTTTAATAATATCTTATTTTTTCCTTTAACAAGTGAATGTATTCCATCACCTGTTAATGTACTTTTTTCATCTTCAACAATTGCGCTTACATTTATAGTATCTACATTTGCACCTACTGTTGCATCATAACTAAGAGTAGTTTTATCAAATTCTGGAGTAAGTTTTCCATCTGATAATGTTATATTTTTAAGATAATTATTTACTTCATTTTGTCTATTTACATTTAATACATAAGTATTAGTTTTACCTGATTTACCAGTTACTTTTATTTGTACTTTATTTTCTCCTAATACAAATTTTTCATTACCTATTATTTCATAACTTGAACTTGGATCTTCAAGAGTTACATTTAATGATAAATTTTGTTTTTCATTTGGAATATTAATACTATATTCTAATGTATCAGGATCAAATTCTGGAGTAAGTTCTCCTTCTTTAACTATTAAATCTTTAATTCTAACACTTTCATTATATTCTCTCGTAACTTCTATTACATAAGTATTTGTATTACCATTTGCACTTGTTACTACTATATTAAATGTATTTAAACCATAATCAAGATTCTTTATTCCAGTACCATCTACTGTGCTTGATGAATTTTCTGGTGTTGCATATATTTCAATGCTTGATTCTTTATCTGGCACTGTTAATTTATATGAATTTGTATTCTTATCAAATTCTGGTGATATAACATTTTTTTTAACACCTAAATCACTTAAGTATGCATTTGAAGAATTTGTTTTTACTATTTTTACAGCATATTTCATTACATATCCTGTTTCACTTGTTACTGTTACTATTACATTTGTTTCTTTATCAGTTAAATAATGAATTCCTAAACCACTTACTATAGATGATTCATATTCTTTTTCACCAGATAAAATTATGCTATTGATACTATCATCTACATCTATTTCATATACTCCTGAATTATCTTTATCGAACTCTGGAGTAAGTTCTCCAACATTACTTGTTAAAGTAAGCAATCTAGCAATTGGTTTTACTTCTTTATTAACTGTTATTTTATAGTCTTTTTTAGTTACTTTATCAGGCGCTGTTACTCTTACTATTACTATACTAACGCTTGCATTTAAGTTTTCATTACCTATTATTTCATAAGTAGCGTCCTTATCAATAGTTGTTACTAAAAGTGGAGTTAATTTTGTTACATTTGATGGAATAACCATATTGTATTCATATATATTTTTATTAAATACTGGTGTTACTACTCCTTCTTCAAACATAAGATTTTTAAGTCTTGCTTCACTGCTTCCAAGTTTGTTAACAATTATTTTATAAGTTCTTATTTTCTTATCTTTACTTGTTACTGTAACAAATATTTCAGTTCTGTTACTAGAAAGTTCATGTCTTCCAAATCCGTTTACAGTAGCTTCATTACTTTCTCTTACACCACTTACTGTTATAACACTTGCACTATTTGGAACAGTTACATTATATGTATTTGTTTCTTTATTAAATACTGGATCAAGTTCACCAGGATCTACTGATAAATCTGTTAAGTAATTGCTGTAATTTTCTTTTGCTTGTTTAGTTATAGTTAATACGTAATCTCTTACTTTTTTACTAGTAGATGTTACTCTTACTGTTATAGTATTTTCTCCTTCTACCAAGTTTTCATTACCTATTATTTGAACAGTTGCTTCTTTATCCATAGTTTCATATTCAATTGTTACATGATCATATTCATTTGGTATAACACTTGTATAATCCGTCTTATCTTTATTAAATGTTGGAGATAATACACCTTCTGAAATACTTAATCTACTTAAGTAGTTATTATCACTTGTTTCTCTTGTTACTATTAATGTATATGTTTTTTTATTATTATCTTTTGTAGTAACTGTAAGAGTTATTGTGTTTTCTCCTGGTAATAAATCATATGTATTGTTTCCATCTACTGTACTTTCTTTTGAAGAAGCTATTCCCTTTACATTTATATCTTTAACACTATTTGGAAGAGTAAGTGTATATTCAGTTATATTTTTATTAAATGTAGGAGATACTTCACCTCTATTTGTTTCAATAGATTTTAATGTATCATCATATTTTCTATAAATGTTTAATTTATAAGTTCTTTCATTACCTGATTCACTTGCGACAGTGATATTTATAATATTTTCTCCTTCTACTAATGAATATGTTCCATCACCTTTTACTGTGGATTTTATATTTTCTTTAATATACTCAATTAATGCAAATTCAGTACTGTTTTCCACAGTTAAATTATATTCTAAAGTATTTTTATTAAAGTTTTCCACATTATTACCATTTACTTTTATCATTGATAAGTTATTATTTGTGCTTAGTCCTTTAATTACTTTTACTGTGTATAACTTAGTAGTATTTCCATCTTCACTAGTTACTTTTATTTTTATTATATTTTCTCCTGAAGATAAGTTCTTATTACCTATTACTTCATAACTTGAATTAGGGTCTTCTAGTGTTATATCCATATCAAGGGATGTAACATCTTCATTTACATTTACGGTGTAATTATAAGTTTTCTTATCAAATTCTTTATCTATTTCACCATTTTTTACAACTAATGATTTTATATATGCGATACTTGATTTAACTCTTATGATATCCACAGCATAAGTTTTTTCTTCTCCTGATTCACTTGTTACTGTTACTACTATTTTGTCTTTACCATCTATAGATACTAGTCCTGTTCCTGTTACTGTACTAGATTCATCTTCTGCTTTAGCAGTTACTGTTACTTCTTTTAAGTATCTTGGTAATTCTACAGTATAATTTTCTGTATCTTTATCAAATTCTGGATTTAATGCATAGCTTCTATTTTCATCACTAATTACAAGTGATTCAAGTGTATTTCTTGTATTTGATTTTCTAGTTACATTTATTATATAATCTTTTTTATTTCCACTTTCGCTTGTTACTGTGATTGTTATCTTGTTTGTTCCAACATCTAAATTATGTTCTCCAAATCCAATTACTGTACTTGAATCTGATTCTGCTTTTCCTGTTACTCTAATAGAATCTGTGTAATTTTCTACTTTTACATTATATTCTAAAGTATCAGGATTAAATTCTGGTACAAGCTCACCATTATCTATTATAAGTTCTGCTAAATTAGCATTATCATCTTTTTCTTTAGTAAATGTTACTGTGTATATTTTTGATGTTCCATCTTCTGCGGTTACTACTAAATTTACTATTAATTCATTTCCTGTAATATTATATACTCCATTACCTGTAATTGTTGATGTAGTATCTTCTCTAATACCTATTATTTGAACGCTATTAACATTCTTTGGCACAGTCATATTATATATATAGTCTTCTTTATTAAATGTAAATGTTTTATCTGGATATGTTACTATATCTTTTAAATATGCATTACTAGATAATTTCTTTGTTACAGTAATTGTATATGTTAGACTTGTTGTTTTATCTGCAGATAAAGTCTTTATTAATACTGTATTATTTCCAGGTTTTAGATTTTTATTTCCTATAATTGTATAAGTAGAATCTTCCGCAAGCATTATAACACTTTCTTTTATAGCATTTATGCTTCTATCTACTTCAAGTGTATATTCAAATTTATCTCTATCAAATTTTGGAGATAATTCACCATGATTAAATGATAAACTCTTAATTCTTGCTTCATCATCACCTAATCTATATACAAGTAATTGATAGTTTCTAGTTATACCTTGATAATTTGTTACTCTAATTACAAATGTTGTATCCTTACTTGTTATATCAAGATTTATAGATGGATCTTTTTGTGTAACATCTATATCTGTCATAGCACTTTCACCAAGTTTATATATTGATACTGTTGTATATCTTGGATCATCTGCTTTTAAATGGAGTGTTATATTTGTTGTATCTTTAGGTACATCTACTTCATAATTTAAATTTTTCTTAGTAAATTCAGGTTCTAATTCAAAGTTATCTACAGCCATATAGCTTAAATAATTACTTGCATCTGGCATTTTATCCCTTGTTACCTTAATTATGTAGTCTTTTACATCACCATTTTCTGCAGTTACTCTAACTATTACGTCTTTACTTATTCCAACTTCAAAATCAGAATTATTAATTATTTCAGCGCTTGCATTTGGATCACTTAATGTATAACCAATTGTTGCACTTGTAAATTCATATGGAATTGTTACTTCATAATTTAATGTATCTTTATCAAATACTGGTGAAATAATTCCTTCTTCTACTTTTAAACTTAATAAATTATTATCGTTATTTTTTTCTCTTGTTATATTAAGTACATAAGTTTTACTTGCTTCATCTTTATATGAAACTGTAATATTTACAGTATTTTCTCCAGTATTTAATGCATGAGCACCAAGACCAGTTATATTACAATCAGGTTCTATTAAAGTACCTTCTATAAATACATCTTCTGTTTCATATGGAACAGTTACATTATATTCTAAAGTGCTTGATTCAAATTCTGGAGTAAGATTAAATTCATCATTTGTCATTAAGTCTTTTACTACTAAATCTTTTAAACCAAGTTCATATTCTCTATTAATATTTAAAGTATAATTATTAATTATTCCACTTTCACTTGTTACTACAATTGTTACTTTATTAGTTCCATATTTAAGTGCATAAGTACCTATTCCTGTTACTGTTTCCATAATATTTTTCTTAGTTACATCTACATTAACTATATTTATATTAGATGGAATATTAACATTATATTCATTTTTTTCTGGATCAAATTTAGGTTCTAGGTTATATTCAGTTTCTGTATCATTTTCTTTTGATGAAACTTTAATATTATTAAGTTTATTTTCATCACTAGCAGCTTTAAATGCATGGATTTTATATGTTTTACCTCTTGTTTTATCTTGAGATAATACTACTACTCTAATAATGTTTTCACCTGTTACTAAATTATCATTTCCTGAAATAACAACACTTGAATTAGGATCTTCTTTTGTATATTTTACATCTAATGAATTTACATCACTGTCAACACTTACATAATAATCAAGAGTAGTTTTACTAAAGTTTGGAGTCATAGTGTGACCTATAACTTTTAAATCACTTAAGTTAACATTATCACTTGAACTTCTAACAACATTTATTGTATATGTTCTTTTTCCTCCTATTATAGGAACAACAGTAATTTTAATTTCATTATCACCTAATTTTAAATTATATTCACCATTACCTTCAACACTTGCGTGTTCAGAATCAAATGCTGTACCTTCTACTTTTATTTTACTTATCTCGCTATCTACTTCTAGTACATAATCAAATTTATATTTATTAAATGTTTGAAGTAAATCACTTTCATTACCTGTTGAAATAGTTAATGCTGATAAAAGGTTACTATATACTTCATTTCTATAAGCATGAATTACATAGGATTTTTCATTACATCCTTTTCTTGTTTTTACTGAACTAAAACAACTTTCTGATTTACTTGTTACTATTATGTTATTATTTCCATAATTAAGTACAGTTGCTCCTGACTTTTTAACTCTTTGGCCATCAAATTTCTTAGTATATTCTAGTTCATATTTACCTGTTGTAAGTCCTGTAAATTCAACATTATATTCTGTAGTATTTTCATCAAATCCTTCTATTTCTTGTTCTGGTATTTTAAATGATATACCAAGTAAGTTTGGATCTGAATTTGCTTCTTTAATAACATGTAATTTGTATTCTTTTGTTTCACTTAATGAATTACTTACTACAATTGTTATTATATTTTCACCTACTACAAAGTTTTCATTACCTTTTATTACAACATTTTGTAAATTATTTTTAGGTGTTACTATTAAACTTTCTAAAGAATTAAGTTCATTTGGAATATATATTTCATAGTCTAATACATTTTCATCAAATGTTTTATCTAATGTACATATTCCGTCACAATCATCTTCTTCTTTAAAGTTAACTTCAATATTTTGTAAATTTAATTCTCTTGTTTTATTTTGAATTAATTTAATTGTATAAGTTTTTATACTGCCACCTTCTGCGGTTACTACAAATGTAAAGTCTTCATCTGCTTTTACATTTTGTGGTAATAGTACAAAAATACTTGCATATTCGTTTTTAAGTACTATTTCTGATAAAGTTGCTTCTGTATCAGTATCAAATATAGAATATGTGAATGTTCCTTCTACATCTTTTACTTCATCACCATTAATCACGATATGATCTACTTCATTATTTGTTGATGGAATTGGTTTTACATTTATATGATATGTTTTTTTAGTAACTCCATCACCCGCAGTTACAGTTATATTAAATGTATTATATTGTTTATCATAATCAACACTTAATTTACTATCCATTGATATACTTGCGATTGGATCTGATAATTCATATGATATTTCTGTTTTATTTAGTTCAGTCTTATCTCTTGGGAATAAAACAGTATATTCTGTTTCATCTGGATCAAAGTTTTCACTAAATTTATAACCATTAACACTTAAGCTTTTTAGTGTTGCATCTTCATTTGTACTTCTTATTACATTTACTGTATAAGTTTTTTTAGTACCATCTTCTGCTTCTACTAAAATATCTATATTATTATCTCCAGGATTTAACTTAAATGTATTTGATAGATCTGTCTTAATAGTAGCACGTGGATCTTTTGTACTTGCACTTATAAATACTTGTGATAATGTTCCTATTACAGTTTCTTCATATGATAATACATCACTTTTAAAGTCTTTTACAGATGTATAATTTACTTCTAATGAACTAAGGAAAGCATTATTTGATTTTTCTCTTAATATTTTTAGTGTATAAGAATCAGTATTTACTTTATTTTCTGCGGTTACATTTAAAGTTATATCTTTTTCTTTTTCTGTTATATCCATATTATAACTTGTTTTATTTTCTGGATTTATACTTGCGCCATATGGTATATCTGCACTTACTACAAAACTAGTCGCATCTGCAGGTATTGTTATTTCGCAAGTTTTAGTATCTTGATTTACTTCACAAGTTAATTCTTCGCCTAATGCATTTACGTGAACACTAGAGATAGTTGTACTATTTGATGCCTCTTTTGTTACATTCAATATATATTTTGTTACACTTGTTTCATCTTCTGATGTTACTGTTATTTCATATTTATTTACTTCATTAACATTTAATTTCATACTTGGGAATGAGATTTTTGCATCTTCATCCATTAATTCATAAGTAAATGAATCTTTATTTAATTCTGTAATTAAACTTGGAACAGTTACATCATATTCATATGTTTCACTTTGAAAGTTTGGAGTCATTACTCCATTTATAACTGTTAAATTATTTAGTCTAGATTCATTTGATGCGGGTCTTCTAACAGTTACTTTATAAATTCTTTCACTTCCACGTTTTGATTTTACTTTTATTTCAACTACTTGTTTTTTCTTATCTGTATTAAATGAATATGTTCCATTACCAGTTACTGTTGATTCTGTTACTTCAGGTGTTGCGAGTACTGTAAATTCTGTTACATCTTTTGTTGTCATTACAGTATATTCATTTGTATCCTTATTAAATGCTGGAGTAAGTTCTCCGCAAGACACATTTAATGTGGATAAGTAATTATTTATCTCATCTTCATTACTTACTTTTAAAGTATATGTACTTTGTGTTTTATTTTCTGCTTCTACTATTACAGTAATTGTATCTCCTTTTGCTGGGTTTAATCCAGTAATTTTACTGTTATATTCAAGATCTGATGTTAGTGTCAATGAATTTGAGTTTACTGTAATACTCTTTATAATCGCAGTATTTTTTGTTGTTTTAACTTTTAATATTTCTTCTGTTAATGTTTTTGGTACAAATACTTCATATTCTTTCGTATCTTTATTAAATTCTGGTACAAATTCATAATCACCTAATTTAAATTCTTTTAGTGATGAATCTGTTGATACTACTTTTGTTACATTAAATGTATATGTATTTGTTACCTTTTCATCTTCTGATTTAACTTTTACTGTTACTGTACTTGTTTTATCATTTGTAAAATCAGAGTTACCAGTTATTTCATATGTAGAATATGGATCTGTTAATACCATATTACTAAAGTCTAAACTAGTTTCATCTGTTACTGTATCATAATTAAATGTATTTTTATCAAATTTTGGTGTAGTACCAAATCCTACTGATTCTATTGTCGCAATATTATTTTTAGTTCTTGTAACTGTTAAAGTATATGTTGTAGTGCTTAAGTCTTCAGCAGTTACTACTACAGAATATCTGTTGTCTCCTGTTACTAATTTTACTTTACCTTCTGTTATTTCATTATTATTACTATCTAATATTTTATAACTTGAATGTTTATCACGAACTACTGGAAGAATAGTTATTTCATGACTCTTAGTATTTAATGTATAATCTAATTTTTCTGGATCAAATGTTTCATTTAATCCTTCATTTGTTGTTAAACTAGATAGTTTTGAATCAGTTGATGGTACTTTAGTTACATTTAATTTATATGTTCTAACATCTCCATTTTGAGCAGTTACTGTTATATTAAATATATTTTCTCCTGCACTAACTAAGGTTGTTCCTGAAACTGTTTCATTTTTTGAATTAGTAATTTTTACTATTGCCTTTGTACTTTCTGCTAAAGGTGTAATAGTTATTTCATCTTTTTCAGTTGTTGCTGTATAATCTAATTTTTCTTTATTAAATTCTTCGTTTAATCCATCACTAGTATTTAAACTTTTTAAATAGTTATTACTATCATATAAAAGTGTTACATCTAGTGTATATGTTTTTGTTTTTCCGTTTTCACTAGTTACATCTATAGTTATAGTATTTAATCCTTCTTTTAGATTATTTCTATTATTACTTATAGATACTTTAGCAAATTTATTTGTTGGTACCGCCAAAATATCAAGACTTGTATCATATGTTGTTAAAGTATAATTTAATGTATTTTTATCAAAATCTGGAGTAAATGTATTATTTTTTACTTCTAGACTTTGTAATGTATTATCACTTGATATTTCACGAGTAATATCCACAGTATAAGTATGAATAGTACCATCTTCTGCTGTTACTGTTATTACATTATTACTTGGATTTTCTTTTAATAAATCAATTTTTTTAACATATATAGCGCTACTACCTATCTTTGCTCTCTTTTGTCCATTTGCGACTGCTGTTAAAGTTACACTTGATACATCATTTGGAAGAGTTAATGTATATTTGTCGTATAATGGATCAAAATTTGGAGATAGAATATAATTTTCTGAACCATTTGTTACTGTTAATGATTCTAAGTTATTATCGCTATATCCTGTTCTATAAACAATTATTTTATAGTCACATGTTGATTTATCTTCTGCTGTTACTCTAACTGTTATTTCGTTTTTACCTGCGACTAATTTTTGATAATTACCAATTATTTGGTATGTTGAAGTTTCTGCTGATGGAACTGCTGTAATATCAAGACTTTCAACATTTCCATCTACATACATATAGTATAAATATTTATTTGATTCAAAATTTTCAGTAAAATTATGATCTTTAACTGTTAATGAATCAAGTAATGTATTTGAGTTTGCTTTTCTCTTAACATTTAATTTATAAGTTAAGAATGTTTTATCTTGCGCTGTTACTACTACGTTAAATGTATTTGTGCCTACCTTTATGTCAAAATCACCAAGGCCTTCAATGCTTGAGAACTCTGTATCTTCAGCAACTCCTTCAAGTCTTAACTTAGTTATGTCGTTTGGTGCTTCTAGTTCATAAGATAAATTCATCTTATTAAACTCAGGAGTAAGAGAAAGTTCTTCATTCTTATCATTTGTTATATTTATAACTTTAAAATTATTTAAGAATGCATTATTACTTTGTAATCTATTTACTGTAATATGATATTCTTTTACCTTTTTATTTGCTGCAGTTACTATTATTGTTATTAAATTGTTACCATATTCAAGTGTTTCTGGATTTTCTATTTTTACAGTTGCATTTTCATCATCTGGAATAGCTTCTAGTGTTACATGTTCGGTATCTTTTGGTACTGTTATGTAGTAATCAGTAATATTGTATGAATAATTAATTTCTACTTCTGGATCTATCACTTTTAATGATTTCAAGTCAGCATTACCAGTCATATCTCTTATTATTTCATAATTCCATTCACTTGTATTCTTTTTGTCTTCACTAGTAACTTCTACTTTTATATTATTTTTTCCACCAGATAATGCATATACTCCATCACCTTTTGTAGTTTGGAAATAATGTGCTTTATCTACAACCATAGTAATTTCTCTAATTGTATATGGTACAGTTACTTCATAATTATGAATATCTTTATTAAATGTATAGTTACATGCTCCTTCATATTCTTCACAATATGTTTTTATTAAACCGTTTATCTCAATACTATTTGGAATTGGATTTGTATCTAATTCACGATGTACTACAAGTGTATATGTTTTAGTGCTTCCATTTTCAGCAGTTACAACTAAATTTATTTTAGTTTCTCCACCTTCTATAACATAATCACCATTACCTATTACACTTGCTTTACCATCTGCTGGTACACCTTCAACATTTATCTCTACCTCATCTGATGCAAGGTCTAGATAATATGTATCTTTGTTATAATCCCATTCTGATGGAGTTAATGTTCCTTTATTAACTATAATTCCATCTAAATAGTTATTTTCGCTTTCTTGATATGGTATTGATATTTTTACCATACCGTTTCCAGGATGACCTGTTTCTTCTTTGTCTCCACTTGGCGCAATAAAGTCATTACTACCACTTAATGTCCCTGCATTTGTTAAGTAATAAGTACTATCTAAAAGCCAATCAGAGTTTCCTTCTATTACTGATGCAGTATCTTTTGTGTATACGAATCCAGATCCTCCTCCACCTCCGTTTGACCAACCAGAAGTAGATCCAGATCCTCCTCCGTACCATCCACCACCACCGGCACCACCATAGTAGCTTCCGCTAGTGAATGAAGAAGATGCTCCTACACCAAATTTACCTACTGAACCTAGTACATTTCCATATATTCCGTAAGAACCTCCTTCAGTTTGAGTTCCTCCTCCTGCTTGTGTTCCACATGAACCACTAGAAGCTGAACCTCCACCTTTAGTTCCTCCTCCTACAGCACCAGATGCACAGCCATCAGATCCATGGCCGCCGCCTCCACCTGCGACAAGAATTCTACTATATAATGAATCAGTTCCTACACGGATATCAGAGGCTCCTCCACCTTTTCCAACTCTTGAGTCGCCGCCTCCGTTAAATCCTCCATTTTGACCAGATCCACCAGTATAAACATAAAGTATTGTTCCTTTTTCTAAATATGCTGTACCATATGAGTAACCTCCACGGCCACCGTTATTACCACCTTGTGCTCCCCATGCTTGTAAGAAATATTCATGATCATAAGGTATAACAACTGTTTGATAACTTCCTGTATAAGATACATCTTTTTCATAACCACTTACTGTAATTCTTTTAATATTAATAGTATAAACTGTACTTGATACATGTGGTTCTGTTACTGTTATTGTAATTGTATATTCATCATCTTGTATATATCCATCGCCTAAGACATTTGATTTTGCTTCGCTATCATATAGTTCTGTACTTGCATGTACTGCGGCAATATGACTCTCAAGATTAATGTCCATAGTTGTTTCATCGATTGGTACATCATATTCAAGTTTTGTACCTCCATCACTAGTTAATGTTAATTTCTTCATTTTACTAGAGTGTGGAAGAGTAATATTTAATGTATAAATTTTTGTACTTGTTCCTGTTTCATTTGTTACTGAAATAGGTATAGTATATTTATTATTTTTATTTGATATATGGCCTAAATTTGTAATTATTTGATCACTTGATCCTTTATCTACAGTTAAGTCATATTCATCCATATAATATGGAAGAGTTAAGTTATATTCGTATGTATTTTTATTAAATGTTGTATTTCCGAATTCTGATACAGATTTACCATCTAAATAAATATTATTTAAATAACCTATATTATTTGCTTCACGATGTATATGATATGTGAATATATCAACAACACCATTTACATATGTTATAGCAACTTCAAAATCGTTGTCTCCAACATGTATTTCTCTTGTTCCATCACCTGTAACATTAATAATTGAGTCACTATCTGTTACTGTAAATGTAACAAGTGATGAATCATTACTATCTAATGTTCCTGTATAATCTTTTATTTTGTAATCAAATTCTTTATCTACTTTTACGTTATCACTTACTTTTATTTGATAATCATAGGATAGTGCGAATGATATTTTTACATATCCATCACCAGAATGTCCTGTTTCAGTTTCTCCTTTTGGGGTTGGCATTTCACTATTTCCAGATACTGTTTTTGCCTCTGTCAAGTAAACATTTTCACCTGGTAAATAGTCTTCTGGTACTATTGTTTTATTACTTTCAGTCCAAACAAATCCTGAACCTCCAGCTCCGGAACGGTCATCATCGCCTCCACCGTCAACGCTAGAGCCGCCGCCTCCATACCAGCCGCCGCCTCCAGCGCCACCAAAGCCGCTATTAGCGTATACACCGTTACCACCTTGACCAAATGATCCAGATATGTTACCAGTTCCTGCTTGTGTTTGTGTTCCACCAGTTCCTAAAGTACCAAAACCTCCATTACCAGAACCACCAGTTAAACCTCCACCGTAGCCACCGGCATTTGATGATGAACCAACAGATCCTCCACCACCAGCAACTAAAATACGATTATTAAGTGTATAGCCTCCAGATCTAATATCTGATGCACCACCACCATAGATATTTGCTCCTGGTAATAGTCCACCACCATTATATCCTTTGTGATTATTTCCATCACCACCGACATAGACATAAAGTATTTGTCCTCTATTTAGGAAGATTTGTCCAGTAGAATAACCACCTTTACCTCCATTGTTATTTCCTCTATGTCCACCTTGTGCACCCCATGCTTCTAGTGTATAAATTCCTGTTGTTGGTGCAATAAATTTTTGCCATGAACCTGTATATTTGTATCCATAATTACCATCATCTAATAAATAATCACTTTGTTTATGGAATGTAAATGTATATGTTACTGTAAGTCCTGTTATATCATTCATAACATCAACTGCGTATACATATTTTTTTTCGCCGTCTTTAAAATAGTATGCGCCCTTTTGACTTTCTACTTTCGAATATCCTTCATTTAGTATAAAACTTACATTTATGTAATCAACACTATCTAGTACTGATAAATCATAATCATAAACTGAATAATCAAAGTCAACTGGAATATCACCATCGTTTATTGTTACACTTGATACACCATTTATTAATTTTGGTGTGATTCTAACAAATCCATCACCTATGTGACCTGTTTCATTTGCGCCTGTTGGTGATTTAAATGTTTGATTACCGCTATAAAGTAGACCATTTGATAGATAACTTTTATCTGTTACTAAATATCCTGATGGTACATTTGACGTAGATGATTCACTCCATATAAATCCTGAACCTCCAGCTCCTGAACGGTCATCATCACCACCACTGTCAACACCAGAGCCGCCGCCACCATACCAGCCGCCGCCTCCAGCACCGCCGTAACCGCCATTTGCTCCATAACTGTTACCACCTTGACCAAATGATCCTGCATTCTGTCCTGTACCACCACTTGTTTGTGTTCCACCTGTTCCAAAAGCACCATAGCCACCTATAGCATTTTCACCAGTTAGACCACCACCGGCACCACCTGAATTTCCTGGAGCACCAACAGATCCTCCACCACCGGCAACTATTACACGGTTGTATAAAGAATCTCCACCATAACGAATGTCAGACGCACCTCCACCATAGCCTAAACTTGTTTGAATCCAAACACCACCAGAACCATAGTATCCTGATACTTGTCCACCACCATTATAGCCTTTACCTGTTCCATTTATGTTTGTTGTATTACCACTTCCACCAACATGTACATATAAAACTTCACCTTTTGATAAGTACATTTCGGCATATGAGTAACCACCTTTACCACCGTTTTTAGCACCACGGTCACTTCCTTGAGCTCCCCATGTTTCTAATGAATATATACCAGTTGCTGGTACATAGAATTTTTCATAATTACCTGTATAACTGTATCCATATGAAACTGTTGATCCTTCTTCTAAATGACTATTTTGTTTTCTAATTGTAACATTATAAGTTGTTACTACACCTGTTGTATCATCTGTTAATGTTATTGTATTTGTAAATGATAATATATTTGTCATATCTACCATTTTATTTGTTTGATTTACTGTATAACCTTCTTCAGTTGCTACATTAAATCTTACATTTGTCATATCATTATCAACATTTAGATAATAATCATGAACTTCATAATTAAAATCTATTGGTATATTACCACGATTAATTTTTATATCTGTTATTCCGTTTGATTTTATAAGTGTTATTTTTGCTTTACCATCACCAGAATTAGAACCTGATGTATATGTTGCTGCATTAATAAAGTATTTTTCTGACACGTTATAACTTGATGGCACACTTGTTTTAGTAGTATTACTCCAAGTAAAGCTAGAGCCTCCTCCGCCTCCACGGTCATCGTCTCCACTTCCATCTGGATTTGCTCCTCCACCACCGAAGAAGCCTCCACCTCCAGAGCCTGCATAACCTCCGCTTGCGTTAAGTCCATTACCGCCTTTACCAAAACTTGCACGATATGATCCTGCGGCAGTAATTGAAGCACCAACACCTCCAGAACCACAGCCCGATGTAGATCCACCAGTTAAACCACCATAGCCACCGGCATTTCCATATGCACCAACAGATCCTCCACCACCTGCGACCATAATTCTTGAATTTAATCCATCAGTATTATCCCAAGTACCTGGTACTAAACGTATATCAGTTGCTCCACCGCCAAATGCTTTAACTGGTCTTACACAAGTAGCATCACTATAACATGTTTCAGGAATATAACCACCACCATTATATCCATTATGATTGTTACCATTACCACCAACATAGATATAAAGCATTTCACCTTTATTTAAATATATTTCACCAGAGGTATAACCACCTTTACCGCCATTGCTAGCACCACGGTCACCACCTTGTGCTCCCCAAGTTTCTAATTTATAAACACCTGATTTATAAGCATAGAATGTTTGATAATCTCCAGTATAGTCATAGTAATATGATGTTCCACCACCAGCGTTTAAATAATAATTATGTTTTTTTACTTTGAAAGTATATACTTGAACAAGTCCTGTAGTATTATCTGTTAATGTTACTGTATTTGTTACTGATAAAATATTTGTCATATCAGTTACTTTATTGCTTTGTGAAAGAGTATATCCATCCTCTGTAGTTATATCAAATTTAATTTGTTTTACATCATTGTTAACTGTAAAATCATAATCATATCTATCATATGAGAAATTAACAGGTACATCACCATTATTAATTTGTACATCAGTTATTCCATTCATTTCAAGTAATGTTATTTTTGCTTTTCCATCACCAGCATTTATTCCTGTTGAATAACTAATAGAGTTCATATAATATTTTTCATCTATATTCATTGAAGAGTAATTTGATTTTGATTGTGCGTTGTAAGCGAAACTAGATCCGCCGCCTCCGCCTTTATCATCATCGACGCTGCCATCTGGATTAGCTCCTCCGCCACCAAAGAAGCCACCACCACCGGCACCACCATATCCTCCACTTGCATGGAGTCCATTTCCACCTTTACCAAAACTTGCACGATATAATCCTGCGGCAGTAATTGAAGCACCAACACCTCCAGAACCACAACCAGATGATGCAGATACACCAGAAAGACCACCAGCTCCACCTGAATTTCCTGTTGAACCAACAGATCCTCCACCACCAGATACAATTAATCTTGTTTTTAAGCCTTCTTCGCTATCCCAAACACCACTTGTTAAACGTATATCAGTAGCACCACCACCATAAATATTTAAATCTGGTAATAATCCGCCACCATTATAGCCTTTATTTGTTGTACCATTACCACCAACATAAACATATAATATGTCTCCTCTTGTTAGGTATATAGCGCCACTTGTATAACCACCTTTACCACCATTATTACTTCCTCTATGTCCACCTTGTGCTCCCCAAGTTTCTAATTTATAAACTCCAGTTTTTGGAACAACAAAAGTTTGATAATCCCCAGTATAATTAAAGTCAAATTCAGTTCCAGCAGCATATACAATAGGTTTATTTAGTAGCACACTAAAAAGAATTAACGAAAATGTTAAAACTAATTTAATAATTAACCTATTTTTAAGTTCATTAAATCTTTTCATAAACACTACTCTTCCATTATGTTATACTAATTTAATTATATAATATATTTTAAAAAAAGTCAGCAATATTATTTAAAAATATGAAACATTTTATCCAATTTTTATTATATTTAAATATGAAACAGTATCTTCATCTGGAGTAAGTGTTACATTCGTTGTAGATGACACTGCAAGATCTATTTTTTCATCTTTATTTAGACTTACAATAATGCTTCCGTTAAACCATACATATTCTTGATTATTTACATTTTTTGTAATGTTTTCTTTTCTTAATTCAATAGATATATCACTTTGTACTGATGCGACTGATGAAAAAAAATAATCAATTTTATATATATCTTCATTTAATACATTCACCATATTTGTAAAAGATATATCCATATTTTTATTTGTGAATTTTTACTAAATTCTACTTGATTTGGAGTATTTGCTACTAACATATATGAATTACCATTATCTTCATATAAACTTGCATAAGAATCAAGTATAGTTGTTCCAACTAACCCTTGTGGTTCTATATCTCCTTTATCACCTTTAGGAATTAAAAATATTAAATAATGTGTGTTGTCAGTAAATTCATCTTTAACTTCTGCCAATTGACCTGAATCAACTGTTTTTGTATTAATAACTTCAATTTTTTAACTAATTTCTGGATCACATTGTTCACCTTTTGGACCTGTTGGTCCTTGTATATAACATTTTCTACACTTATTTTTTTCTTCTATTTTTTTCTTTTTTTTCAAAATCTGTATTACAATCATGATACATATTATACTTTCTCATTTTATAATATGCATATCATATATAATAACAAAAAAAATCATATTAAAATGATTTTTATTTAACAATATTTGATACTAATCCAAATGATATAATCATCATAATAATACTTGCCATGATAACTCCTACAAGTATTGCTAAAAATGACTTTTTCTTATCCATTTCAAGTACTGATGCAATTAACGACCCTGTCCATGCACCTGTACCTGGTAGTGGTATTCCAACGAATAATACTAATCCTAAATATCCAAATTTTTCTATTTGTCCTTTTCTTTTTTCTACCTTTTTATCAAGCCAATCAGCGATTTTTTTGCTTTTTTTACCATTTCTCATTTTATCCAATATTTTATTTATTAAAAGTAATATAAATGGTATTGGAAGTAAGTTACCAACAATACTTATTATGTAACTTGGAAGTGGATCAAGCCCTAATAATGCTGCTGCTAAAAGTCCTCCTCTTAACTCTAATATTGGTAATAATGATATAATAAAAACTAATAGTTCTTTACCAAATGCTACGCCTGTAAGTCCACCAAAAGTACCTAATATTCCTTTAACTAATTTTTCACTCATACTTTGTTCCTTCCTTATTTTTCATACAATAAAATTTATACCATATATTTTTATTTTTGTCTATAAAAAAACTGCTAACATATGCTAACAGTTTTTTATAATTATTTTGTTTTTACTTCATCAAAACCACAATCTAATTGTGTTTCAATTTTATAAGAAGTTTGGTTATAAGGCTTTTGTGGATAAACAATTACTCTTGTATTTGTTCTATCACATGCTTTATTTGTTTTATTATTAACAAATTTATTTATCTTATCTGAATTTTTATTATTATCATAACGTGATAAATTATCTAAATTGATTTTTATACCAATTGTTTCATATTTAGATAAGAAATTTGCTCTTTCTTCATCTGTTGAACCAACTTGTGTATAATAGAAATTTTCATAGAAATCTTTACCCATTGATTCTAATGATTTAGATAAAGATGCTTCTTGTCCACCTTTTTTCAAAAACATAAAACATCCTACTACAATAAGAACAATAATAAGAACTATTCCACCAATCATGCATAATAAACTCTTTTTTTTATGTGTTCCTTCTGAAATTACTTCTTCTTTTGTTTTATCTTCTTTAACTTCCTTTGCCATACATATACCTCCATTATTCTATTTTTTTAATTATACCACATTTTTTATCTTTATAGCAATATTATTTGCATTTTATTATTTTTTATTCACCAATTAAAAGTCCATATTTATTTTTACTGTTTTTAACAATTATTACTACATTTGATGAACTATTTTCTGCAACTTTATTTATTGTTGCATCATCAATTTTCTTTATTGTTTTTCCTTTATTATTAACTATTTTAATATATTTTACACTTGTATTATTAATATATATTGCATTTTTATATGGATTTATCTTTTCTAAATTATTATTAGATATAGTTTCATTTTTATCTAATTTGTTGTGTTTTCTTAGGAATGACTCTGCTTTGTAAACCTCCTCCCATTTACCGCTTTGTTTGAGTGCTGCCTCACAAAATA